>Ga0049107_10000287_pt1 | contig 14240 bp, 11 predicted proteins | sample WorMetilPIANOSA1_FD_61187 | JGI IMG/M metagenome (GOLD analysis project Ga0049107, IMG submission 61187) | Marine gutless worms symbiont microbial communities from Max Planck institute for Marine Microbiology, Germany - Olavius ilvae PIANOSA.1 | ecosystem: Host-associated > Annelida > Digestive...
CCTCGCCACGATTAGGCTTCCTCAGAGGAGTCTTTCTAGCCAATCACTTGGCAAGTACTGATAACTCAACCAGAACAACCAAAAGACAGAACACATAGCAATGAAAACTAATGATACATAAAAAGGGGCCCTAATAAACAACAATACAATAAAACATGCTAAGATATACGACAGACAGAGCTAGACCTGCTTTAGTTGCCTTGTACGACATCCGGCCAGGAAACGGAGCGGGTCAATTCTTACAACCCCGGAGCCCGCACGGGGCTACAAAGAGGCACCATATCAAGTGTATGCAAACAACACTTTACATTTTATAATTCATGCAGTGAGTGAGCGAGTAGTTTCTTAGCAAAACCTTAGCACAGGTAAGGCCATACTCAGTGCCATTTACGGTATTTACGTTAGAAACCACATAATTCGTGCAAGCCATGAATTTTTAGTACTTGCTGCAAATTTATCTGAATGCCATAATTTTTCGCACATGCTGAACACTAAAGGGCCCGCGATACATGGGGAGGGTTGCCAAGCCTCTCGTCAGCCCTCTGATGCCAGAACCCTCAAGTCTTATGTAATATAGCCATTGTATGTTCCCTCAATAATATTTAGCTGCTTTCTTGGGCATCCACTATATCACCCAAAATCAGATGCTCTAAATGAGATAATGCACATTTGTTGGAAAGCCAACTCTGTCAATCTCCAGTAGCTGACGAATGCCAAGCAAGTAAATCGATTGGACAACATTCCATTGACGACAAATGACAGCATTCTTGCAGTAAGTTAGTCTGATGAATGCATGACCACATGATACAGAAATGTTTTGCATCAACAAGAAATTAACAAACAACACTAACCTTATCTTCGAAGAATGTAACATTGTCTTGCTGTGCACAGGCAATGTGGTAAACATTTGGACATCGATGCCGGAAGCAGACAGCAGTTGCACCAGACTTGTGACAAATCACACACTCAACTGAAGCTCCACGTTTACAGGCCGAGTCAACAAACATCAGTGCACCATTCATTGTCTCGTACACTTCATTTGACCACAATGCACAGTTCAGGTGAACCCATTTGTCTGCATCAAAGTTCAGAAGCCTGTGGAAAAAGACAGATGAAAATGCAAAAACCTCTGTTTAGTATACAGGTGCACTGTCATCAAATGAACAACACAGCTATATCAAACCCAACAGTCATATACTACCAAATGGCTTGTTATTATCTCCAATGCTTCATTGCTGACTGTAGGCACTTTCTCAACACACATCATTAAGATATTGCAGACACTTTTTTAACTTAAACTTTCAATGTTTCATTAACTATGCTTTTCCCAAAAAATTAAGCCTTTGAAAATGAAAAGTCGTTTGAGTTGAAGCACAGTATAATGTTGATTTCTGTTACAGTCTACAGTAATTTCATGTTTCCTGTATGTCACTGACATCTGTGCACAATGTGCCATGGCATGTGTTATGCCTTGCAGTCCAGATTAGGCAGCAAACATTTTAGGTTATACTATACCTTTGTGCATCAATGTGGTAACATTAAGTGTTTAAGACAATAGCAGAGATGATGACATTCTGTAACAGTCAGATCAGTTACTCAGATTTCAACAAATTTTGCTTCACGTAATGAAGATTATACTTCAGTTCATCAGTTTTATATTATTTGTTTAACTTTTTCCCAATTTAACTTGGTCTAGTGTAAGACGTTACTCCACTGTTCACTAGTCCGTGCACACATGGCTTTTATTCTGATATTATTTACCACTAACATACACTCTGCATGTTTTATTTCAGGTTGCCATGACAAACACATTATTGTAAAGTATTACTACTGGTATAACCAACACTTTTTCAGGAAGTATTGTTATTTGTAGTGGTAATGCTTTTCATATAAGTATTGTTCACAGACCTGGTAACCAGACAGGAACAAGAATATCAGCGGTATCTACAGCTGAAAAGACAACCCTCTGACCTCAATTAACGGGCATCAGCCTATGTCCTTGTTGCATAATAGGTTTATCGTTGCTTATGTGAAGTCGACTGGACAGTTTCCTCACTTCACTAACGGAGTGGAGTAATATCGAAATGTCATCTGACAGACCAAAACATACACAGTCAACATCTCAAACGAGAAACAGAATACAATATATGGCACAGAAAGGTAACAAGACATTACCGTCCTGGTCCTTCTGTTGGTGCATCTCCAGCTACATGACACAGAACACATTTCCTCGTATCCTCAATGCGTGCCTTTGGCCGAATTGTAGAAGTCGTGCGATCCATCATCTGGGTCACAGTGACAAATCCAGCAGTTTATTACCTCCAAACAACGTGCAGTATCTGAAGTTATGACCGTATGGCACTACATAAATTCGATTATTAGTATTATCATCATTATTATTAAACCATCCACAATACAAAATATGTATGTGATATAATGAACAACAACAGCACAGAGCAATCAAGTCTGACGCTAGAAATGTTATTACTGGACAGTTATTAATAGGCATATGTTGATTCATTTTTTGCAACTTTATATTCGTGTTTTGCAATGTTCTGCCAACTGTGCAATAAAGGTTCCATCCATCCCTCCATCTGTCTATCTAGAATGAACAATATCATGCATAAGTAGAGAGATACAGGAAAACAGGGTATAGAAATATTAACATTTCAATTACTTTATATCACCAGAAGTCAAAATACTCAGAAAAGAAGTAAATTAATGAATTTCAACACTGAAATGTAATCTGGATTGTTCAATGAACTCTGCTAGAAATTTTCACCAGCAATCAATAACAAAGATATTGAGATAACTGTTGTCACACAAGCAGGTAAACATGGAAAAAGAAGACAAACCAGTCAGCTACTTATATCAACTCAACCAAAAGGCCCACAACAAAATGAAAATCTGATGTTCTGCTAAGACAAAAGAGAAAGTAATCACTGTCTTTAATCAAATCAACATGTAACTAGAACTACCACAAAGCTGACACTTACTGCATGATGTTATGTTGAGCTTGTTAATGTCTAGATTTGTAGTCATCTTACAAACAAACCAGTGATGGAGTCAAGGACATGACCCACGAGGCCAAGGCCAAGGCCATGACCCACAAGGCCAAGGCCAAGGCCAAGGACCTGATATTGCGCTGCCATTTGTATTGTAATGTAAACATAAACAAACAACAAGTATATAATTAATTATATGTATAAATTAAAATTATTGTCATGGCACATAGTAAGTAACCCGAAGTATTTCATTGAATTTGTTGAGTTTGTTCTGCAGTTCTGCTGCACACTCAAAGCATCTGCACTCGATGTGTAAGTGTCCTTCGTAAATTCGAGGACCTTATCCACGAGGCCAAGGCCAAGGACATAACTCACGAGGCCAAGGCCAAGGACTATAGAAATTGTCCTCGAGGATCCTCGAGGCCAAGGACATGTCCTCGAGGACTCCATCACTGAAACAAACCACTGGTAAACTAGGTTTGCAATGACATATGCGAATACTCCGAACTCTGCTCACCTCAATCAGTTCCTTCTCAGTTGCGGCTTTGATCAACTTCTCAGTCTTCATCATTGACATCTGCCAACGCTTATAACGGCTTTCTTTGAGTCTCTTGGCACTCGCCTTCACATACATCAGTCTTCACATGTCATCAGTATTTCTCATGTCTTTCATGTTCCAATTTAAGCACATAAAATTCATCATTCATCTTTTGCACAAACTTTGGGTCTAAGCCTCAATTATTAGCTACACAGTTTTGTACTCACTAGAATCTAACCTAACACATGTTTCCACATAATCACATCCCTTCATATTCGGGTATCACTGTTGAATCACATTTTAATCCATTTTATTTTAATCCATTTTGGATGTAACTGATACCGTTTTTTTTAATTTATAAGCGAATAAATGGTGAATGTGGTGTGTCAGCATGTCTTATTCTGAGAGTGAATTTGTAAGTGACCACTTGTACCATGTGTGGCATGGTGGTACAGTGGTTAGGACACTGGACTCGCAAGCAAGCAGTCATGGATTTGACTCTGGCTGGCCATTCTGCTGACATTTTCACATAAACAACCCTGGGCAAGTTGTTCATACACACATGCCTCTGTGGCCATCAGTTTAATTTGGTATCGGCCAAACAGCACTGTTACTCTGTGGCTCGGAAGGGGTCTGACGTTGTAATGGCCAAGCATCACAAACAAAAGTATCCCCAATATTCCATTGCTCCACTGGACTAGTCATCTTTAACTTGTACATGTACACACTAAACATACGAAGGGCTACGTGAAAGAACCGAATAAGTTCTACATCTATGAAACTGAGAAAAATCACTCGTAAAGCCAATGACGCGGCAGAATATATCGAGTTGTTCGGTTCTTTCACCAGAGATCGTCATGCACGACACATTTAATGTTATTCTCTGAACGTCCACCAATATATGCGTCGTCATGCATGATGATCTTGGGTGAAAGAACGGAACAACTCGATATATTCTGCCACGTCACTGGCTTTACGAGTGATTTTTCATCCGCCGCAAACGTCCGCAGATATATGCATCGGGCATGACGATCTCGGGTGAAAGAACTGAACAACACGTTGTAATAGGTTTTGGAGAGCTGGCTGCAGTCGATTAGAATATGTAGACATTCGTTTAGTATGTTAACCGAATTTAACTAATATTATTTTAAAACACTAAAATCTGACACTCACCTTCCACCAGTAAACAGAACATCGGAAACAGAACACGACTGAGTGATGGGCGGAAAAAAGAAATATATCAATATATTCGGTTCTTTCACGGAGCCCTTCATGTACTACTTGCCACTATGTTCTCTGGCCTATTATTCCAGAGATTACTCCAGGTTACGCCAGGTCACCCATAAATCTTCCAAAGAACCCTTGAAGATACATGGTGTAGATGCTATTCCCGTCAACCAACCAATGGTGGCAAATCACTGAAGGAATATAACTACGCATGTAATGAAAAACTGGTAAATGAAGCCAGTTCTGTCAACAGCAGTATTACAGCACACAGACCTTATCTAGGTCGCTGTCCACTTTGTGCTTCAGGGATTTCTCAGCCGACCTGCCAGCCTGTGAACTGGGCACAATAGCAACGGCACCCTGCTGTGGATCAAGACAGATTGACAGCTTTATAGCTGGATGAGGTGGTGATGACGACACGCTGGCCTGAGATAACTGTGGGCTCGGCACTGCACCATTCGCCACTGCACTGTCGTCAACTTTACTGGACACGTTCCGGCCGTCCAAGTCAGCAGCTGCGTTCTGCTGCCGCGCATCGTTAAACTGTTTGTGACAACTGGCGCTGCAGAACAGCATGTCATCAGCATCATCGTCATGTGTCACCTGCAGACACAACATCACAATGAATAAACAATTCTCCGAAAGCAGCGGCAAGCTGCACATTCGTATAACTGCGTCTTTGTCCTTCGATCAATGAACTATATTAAATCTCTTAGGATGGGTAAAATTACTTCTAACATCGCATGTCCATCTAGTGCTCAATTTCTGTTGCTATTTTGTGCCTGAAGTTTGTGAGACCTTGTGACCCTGACCTATGACCTCCTAACCTGAAAACAGGACAGCGAGTTCAGTTCCTTTCATTTTCAAGTGCTGTAGTTGGTGTGTTCTTCAGCAACTGGACTCCCATCATCATCCACCTCACAGAATTTCTGCTCTGTTAATGGGCACAAGTCCACTATGTTGTGGGTCATACTGACAGAGGCTTGATGTGGCAGGGCCCCAACTCATGAAGGTTGTAGACACAATGGCGTTGTCAAGTTCAGTTACCATGAAGAACCCCATGCAGAAAATCTTAACTTTCTAGAGCTTTCCATTCTTCAGCTACAAACTGGATGAAACAGAAAGATGACAGACAGAATGCAATCCTTGAGCTGGTCTTACGAGACGAGACATAATAAAAACAAAATGCCACAATACAGCAGTGAATTTATTCCATTACCTGCTCTAACAGTTCTGACTTCAATTTCATTCCACGTTCAATTACAGCATTGCAATTTTGACAAAACTTGGATCTTGACTGCATCAGAAACTGGATATTTATAGCTTCTTCTTTGTCTAACAGCAATAACAATGTGTAAGAATATCACACAATTTGCGTGAAAAAGAACAAACACAAAAATGTTATTGAAAAAGTCATAATGTGCAACTGGCAACAACTGACAAGGTTAGCTACTGCAAACAGATTGCAAGACATCATTCATCAACGTCAAATGCTATCAGCATATGTAATGGGGTCACAAAGCTTTTGGCCCATATGACATCCCAAGAGTCTGGGAGCATGGTAAACCCTGTAAGAAGGCACCCCACACCTTGCAAAAGTTGGTTATCTGCTATCATAACATGTGGTAGTTCACTGGGTCCCAAAAATCTGTGGGTTGCAGGGGCATGTTTTTATGGTCAAACATGCCCCTGCAACCAGGGGCATGTTTTGACAGTAAAAACATGCCTCTTCCCTAGAAGGTTACTATGCTAAATGTGGCCACTCTAGATCAAACGGTATGACTGTACATATGGAGTCCCAAAAATCTGGGAACCCTGGGGCCCTGCCCTTTGGTTGTGGAGCATGGCCGACCCCCCGACCCCTACAAAGACGCATGGGTCGTTCGAGGTCAAAGGGTCTGGGTGCACTAGGGCCCCACACCATTGGCATAGGAGGCATAAATGCCAAATTTGACTGCTGTTGGTCAAATGGTATGAGCGTATGTGTGGAGATTTGCCAAAAAAGATTAAGCCCCTCATGTCCCGCCTTTCAAGTCACTCAAGGCCACCGAAAGTGACATGAATCAATTGCTACCAATTACTTCCTATTGGTGATCTGCTGCAACTATAGGCCTATCTATCATTTTCGCAATAATTGTCAATTTTGGTCAAAAAATGCAAATTTTCCAACTATCTGTAGTACTCAAACCCCACTGATGTTGTTATCCTTGGAATTTTGTAATGGCATTTGGGTTATAAAAAACTACAGTGATGGCCCCACCAGACAGCGTGAAAAGTTTGACGACATATATTGCCAGTTCAACACAATACCAGCATTGGACAGATGGACAGAAATCCCATATCAATATCACGCATCAGAATGGTGACATGGTAAGAATAATGATTAAGATTAGCACGGAAGCTAAAGTACAGAAGTGTACTTATAGCAAACAAAACTGACTATAACAGCGGATAAAGTAAAAAGTCTAGAATTCAGTTACAGTAAATCAATTTTTCTCACAAATCATGTTTTATATTGTCACAGCATAAACCACAATTCATTAATGATGACAGTATTTTACAGTAATTTCAACATAGAAGCAAAAACACAAAGTACGTACGTTTAGCACTAGAACTGAAACCAAGACGATACAAATCAGCAGCAGAAGCTGTAGAGAATGGTGGCGGTGATGGACTGCGGCTGATTTCATATGTTGGTGGTATAGCAATGTGCAACAGGTCAGCAATGGCGGCAATAACTCCACCGATGTTGTCCGCTGCACTAGCCGACAATGTCAGTACAACTGACACCTACAAGCATTTATGTGCACAACTATCTCCACATCAAACTGAAAGAAGCTGAAACTGAAAGAATATGTATAATTATCAATAATGGAACTATTATACACACATATGTGAACACACACATAACATCTGTTTCAATGTGTTATTTGCAGGAGCATCTATATATATATAACAGAAACATCTGTCGAAATTTCTGCATTTCCACACATTCTCTATGTATGCTCACATCATCTGATGTGGAGCTACAAAATTTGAGAATGGTGGTGGTGACGGACTGCAGCTGATTTCATACGTTGGTGGTATAGCAATGTGCAACAGGTCAGCAATAGCAGCAATGAAGAAAAAATGTTTAGAAGGTGAACTGCATAACTGCATTGGTGGCACATCTATGCATCAGCATCTCAGTGCCTCAACGTGTTGTCTTCACTGCAGAGTGCAGGATCACTGCTAGTACATAATAAATATGAAGTTAAGGCTAGAATTGCACTGTAATGCATTTTTATTACTGTACACATGTCAACAACTACAGAAAGCCTAGGAACAGATTCGACACACATCTTATACAATGCACCATCAAAATTTTATAACACGATAATTTAACCAAAGACATCAAACAAACTAGTTCATATGCCTGTCACACAATTTATCATGTATTATGGAAGCCCAATGACACTCTCAGCCGAGTGTCAAAAAGAGCATCCGGCATATGAATATTTCACTGCAGCAATCTTCAGAGGTCACTCCCTATCATGGAATATCTCAAGAAAAATAAGAAATGTTAAAAAGAAACAAAAATTGTAGAAGTACTAATAAAACCCTGGAAAACAAGATTAGTTCTGCAAAAACTCCCAAGCATCAGTACCAGCAATATTGTTCTAATACGTAACCTATAATGATATGAAAAAATACCTGGCTATTTTCTTTTCCTGGTGCACCTGGTTTACGAGATTTGAAACCCTCTCCATCCATATCAACACCAATATCACTGTATTTCATTGCATCTGATATCACAGGTTTCGTCTCAAAATCCAGTGCCTTTGTAGCTGCACAAATATTACATCATGTGAACTTAAAGAGTTACACTTATGAAACATAAACTGATGCAGCTCTGCACTTCCAGTCACATATTTGCAACAGCTGCTGTGACATTCATTTCTATTTCATGGTCACGAGTAAGCACTGAGCTTACACCTATCATGTGTCTCAGAAGAATGTCCACTAGGTTTTCTTCGATAACTTACAGGAGCTTGAACTGATCATTTTATTAATTATTGGCACACTATTTTCTGAAAATCACAGCTTCTAAACACATGCATAATTTTCCACCTCACCTTAGTTGGGTTGACACTGCCCAAGAATACATCAGCAACCATAACAGGCACACTGTTATCCTCTGGGTAGGTGGCTCTGAAAAGATCATGGATGACGTGACCGATGACCAACAAATTCCAGTATTACTAGAAATTTCAAGTACTGATGTGGAATCTTCCTGACTGAATATGAGGTCACCAACAAGATCACATTTTCTGCAGTATGCGCAGAGATGCCAATTTTTGAAAATAAAAAATCCTAATGACTACGTGCGAGTCCAAAGTGCACCATATCGGCATCTCGAGATAAATTTATTGATTTGCTGATGGCAACCCTATCTAGTACTAGCAGTATAATGAACACTGTAAGAGACCACTCTATAGCATAATTTAATTACTGTTAACTGTACTGAAATGCATATTAGAGCAGGTGCTTGTATATTCAAACATAAAATGCTAGAAAAGGATAACTTTATGCTCTTGTGCTACAACATTAACACAATTTGTTGTGACAGGCAAATTTCGTAATTATGGACGCCTTAGGCGTAATGGCATAGTGAGGGTCCAAATTGCGTAATAATTACACCCAAATCGTAATGGGTGGCATCCCTGTATGCGCAGTCTGCAACTCCCTGGACGCCTGTCAACTAAACCGGTGTCTAAGATTATTTATCAGTCACCAAAAAACTTAGCCTGTTCCAAATTTTACTTGGAAACTCATTCAGCAACTTCTGTGCAGTGTATCATTTAAGCCGATAGATTTGTGATCAAAATACTTTGAATGGCCTGTTTAGAAATATAGCAGTGATGTGTGAAATGCAACACTTCCACTACCCTGAAAACTGCAAAATAAAGTGTGCGGTTTGATGAAAAATTATAAATGCTGTTTGAAGCTGGGATTACCAGGATATTCATGCTGAAAATTACAGCTGTACTGAATATTCGCTTCATCTTCACTTTGGTGCCGATTGCCGAATAGTGGGCCGAATAGTCTATTCATATTTGGCCGAATAGTGAAGCAAGACCGAATACAAATAGTCAAGTCATATGCCAGCCATAGAGTACGTGCTATATAAGGCTGAGAATGCTTTATTGATTGACAACAGAAAAAATACGTGCACAGTACTTAAGTTGTAGACTTTAATGTTGCATTTTAATTGAATTACCTGAACAGCCTATTATTAACGATGCATAAAACAAAATCCTAGTTTCCAGACAAATATGTTTTAACATCAGCACCGCGTAATGTTTATCAAAGTAAGCAAACCCACGTATTTGTTTATTCATGGAACTATTTGTATTTGTATTCTGCCGAATAGTTGGTACAACTATTTGTATTCAGCCGAATACTCTCAACACCTATTCGGAACAGCCCTAGCAATATAATAAATACTGGTTCAGGTTTCTTCAAGTTATAGAAGATTAAATAGCGGAAATTTTTTTGAGACACGGTGTAGTATTATGGATGGGTGAACACTTTTTACAACCCGCTGTTACCTGAACAATTTAGGACGATTGTTGACCCACAATAAGACCAGCATGCCCATTGCCCACGCTCTACGCAATCAATAGGAGGAGCCTGTCAATAACTACTATACGTGTCTCGCTGTACAAAATGATGACATTTGACGTGCAAACGGTAAACTAGTAGTGCAACTAGCATGATGACGCTATCAAAATCTCATGAAAGATCTATACAGCAAACTATGTCCCATGGACTACACCAAGAAGCATGGGAACAGGGCCACTGGGCGACATTTCCGGATTAATGAAAGCATTATTCGTCGATGGGTGAAGGCTGCAGACACATATTATTACACCCAGTAGATGTGGCTTATAGCCCAGTGCTGCTTATGTAATGATTTTTTTCACAAATTTTGCTATAAATAGGGCGGTGCGGCTTACAGTAAGGTGCGTCTAATAGTCCGAATAATACGGTACACCTTTTGACTTGGCACTCTTGAATACCTTTCTAATCATGACTGCACAGTGGACTAAATAATGTGCTAAAACGAGCACGTTAATTTTAAGTAAGATATACTACAACCTATTAACACAACCACGAATGCATTATATCCTCAAATGGTATCTATCAAAATATTTCAGTGATACTTCATTAAACTAATGTAAAATGAACAGCAGCTATCTGTTGTAAGTGGCAAGTGCAAGGTAAAAACATAATAATGAATGCAGCACCTTTAACTGGTGTTGGGCATACAACAGGTATTTCTGGTGAAAGTCGTTCCTCCGTACGAGCTACAGAGTCAGGAAGAAACTTCACCCAAGTCTTGAACTCTGTGATGTCATCATGCCCACTCTGGGGATCCAGTGTTGGCTCTGGTGAAGAGGATGATATGATTGTTAATGGTGACTGGTCACTGGCACTACAAGTGAAACACGATTTACATCGTACAGTTACATGCAATGATACTCTACTGTATCAACACAACACAAAAATGCTGAACATGTCACGACTTTCTCCGTGATATGTGTCACTTAGTAAACAACAAACATTCAAATATACAGCTAAAAACAGTAGGCAAAAATACATGCGTGTATGCATGTAGGCCTAGAATGAACAACTGAAAATGACAGTAGAAAGGAATGCTTTATCTGTTCAAAGCTGCACCAGAAAATATACATTCTGACGTCGGTGGTCTTCCAGTTATCAGAGTTAAATCTGCATGTACACGTGTAACTGAGGAGTTAGTTACTGTATGTGAACACAGTGGCAAACATTAAAGTGATTCATTAAATAAAACATTTACCGAGAGAGAGCACTGTAGCGCGGTTCAATCAGTGGTGGTGAAGGTAGTCGGATGCTGTCAGCAGTCATGCCCGACGGTCTCGACTGTTGGTCATTGAGAATACTAGTCACTAGGCTGATACCAGATGATGTAAACGAACTCTGCTGAGTTGACTGCATCTTAATGTCTAGCTCTGCAAAAAGATTACCACACTTGATTACAAATTACAAGCACAGCAACGAATCTAAATGCACGCGAAACAGTTTTCTTGCATGGAGGAAATAAAGCCACTTCAACGTTCCAGACACACGAATGAAAACAACAGCATTAAATATGTTCAGTAACTGCAACAACAATGACATATGACAACTTGTAACGTATCTCAGCATGCTAAGTTCAGCAAATTAATTTACACACACATCAACACTGAAATACAGAACAGAGTATAGTAACCTTTGCGACCAGCAGACAGAGCATCAGCTGGCTGTGTGTTGTTAGTGCGCAAAGTTACATCAGCTAGAGCATGTGATGACTGCTCAGTGGCCGGTCGACTGACAAATGGTGACGAGTCATAGTACGCATTGACTTCATGAATCATGGCACAGCCATAACTGCCTCTCAGTGCTGTCGCACTATTAGTGTTGCCATCTGAAACACATAACATCAGATGCTGAACCTGGCCATACTTAGGGGGCCCAAAAAATGAAGGCATTGGGGCTCCATTACTTGGGACTTTGGGCAAAACGTTTGCCTCCTCTACATCGTGCAAAATTTGATTACAATTACAATTACAACAGGGACTTGTTGTGTGCCCCCTACAAACAGAACGATGGCGCATTACATTGTCACGACGTATTAACAATAAAAGCAGTATTAAATAAAAACAGTTTTGAGGCGTCTCTTCAAAGTTTCAATCGAGCACATCGTCGTCTTCAGTTCTGATGGCAGCCGATTCCAGGCTCGGGGGGCAGCGACTGAGAACGCCCTGTCACCGAGCCTGAGAGTAGTTCCACGGACGAAGTAGTCACAGTTAGTGCTCGAGCGCATCGCTCTCGACGTGACATCGGCAGCTGGTGTCAGCATGTCAGACACGTAGACTGGCACGCGACCGGTTCTTGACTTGTAGACTAACAAACACAGTTTGTAGTCAATTCTTTGTGCGATCGGCAACCAGTGTAGCTCTTGCAATGCCTGTGTCACGTGATCACGTGGATGAAGGTCCAGTACGAGACGTGCAGCAGCATGTAGAACTGGTCACAGCGGTGCCAATGTTGACGCTGGAAGGCCAGTGAGGACAACGTTACAGTAGTCTAGTCGTGATAAAACGAAGGCGGAGACGAGTCGTGCTGTGACGTCGTGGCCAAGCTGGCGACGGACTGCCCGCAATCTATGCAAATGATAGAAACATGTCTGTGCTGTACGGGCGACGTGGTCGCGCATCAACAGCTCGGTGTCTAAAAAGACACCAAGGTCGCGAACGACATTCACTGGATCGACGACCGTGGAACCCAAGTGTATGCTGCAGTTGTCTGGCGGAATCTTGCACAGGTTTGCTGGCGTGCCGAACCACAGAACTTCGGTCTTCTCGGCATTAAGCTGAAGAGGTTTTGCTGTGCACCACTCTATGTCACAGCATGCGGCCGTACATTCAGGTGTTCCAAAAATTTTGCGCTCCCTAGGGTTTGGGAATGGTCAGACCATATTACATAAGCAAGCTCCAAACAACAGCATGAAAGCATTAGGCTGTTAGATGTAAATGTGAAAGGACTGAATAAATCAAGGACTGTGAATAAATCAAAAACTCACCACTGAAGACACTGGAGCCAAGCATCGGCCACACAGCATAGTTGATGCGCACTTCAGGCTCCTGCAGAGTGACAGACGGAAGCTGCTGCAGCTGCTGCATCACCTGCTCAGCCATTTGACTGTAATCAGCAGCTGAACGCTCGCCAGCTTTGGCATTCAGTCCTGCTGCTGCTCCTTGCATGCCACCTACTGCTGCACCACTCACAAGTGCTGGCTTCTTTGGACGCTTCTTTGAGCCGCGATCACCACCTTCAGCACAGCCTGCGGCTGACCCATCTTTTGTAGGCCGACGTGGACGAGATTTGCTCACCTTTGGTTGTTGTTCAGCTATCTCCTTCTTGCGTCGTTCAAAATCAAGCCTCCGTTGTTCTGAGAACAAATAAATAACCACATATTAGACATCTGATTATGAGTGGATTGACAACTCATACAATAGAAACCACTTAACAAAAATCATTAACAAAGTAATCATGTTCGCAATTAACAGCCAATATGCAGTTTTCCACATTACCATTAAAAGTTAAATACCCCTTGTATTTTTTTGAATAACTCAGTCAGACATCATCTAATTTTAATAAGATGTGGCATGCAACATCCAGATGTTCTACAAATGCTTATAGTTTTGTCCATCTCACCTTAAAACACCAGCTACACTATCTTGTGAAATATGCAACTCTTATTCTAACAGTATGTGTGGAATTACAGATAAGGTGGAAGAGAAAGGTAAGTGGCCCTGTGGTGTATGTAAGAAGGGAGTTGGCAATAATTCAATTTTGTGCCATGGTTGCAAGAAATGGATTCATAAACGATGTAGTGGAGTGAA
>Ga0049107_10000288_pt1 | contig 14222 bp, 9 predicted proteins | sample WorMetilPIANOSA1_FD_61187 | JGI IMG/M metagenome (GOLD analysis project Ga0049107, IMG submission 61187) | Marine gutless worms symbiont microbial communities from Max Planck institute for Marine Microbiology, Germany - Olavius ilvae PIANOSA.1 | ecosystem: Host-associated > Annelida > Digestive...
CAACTAGAAACCAAAAGCATCACCTCGAAGGCAATGCAATACCGGCAGGATGTAAGGCAAAGTGCTGAACACCGTGATTGGAGTTAATTGCTATCTCAATAGCAACCATATAAATTTGAAATTTGTTCTAAACTTCTCAGCATTGGTCCAAAGTCTGCATTAGATTGTTTACGTTTGGGAAAATTTCCGCCGTACATTTGCGAATCTTGTGGCACCATATTGACATAGCCACAAATAGTTTAGTGCATTGCAAAATACGTCTATTCATCTAACAGATGTCGAAAACTGCATCCAAATTGATCCGTAATTGGCGATGCTATCCTTCCACAAAATGCTGCAAAATTGACCAAAAAACACGGTTCTGAATTGGCCATTCTGTTGTGACGCCATCTGACAGAGAAAACCCGTAATATGGGTGCACAACTACACTCTCTCTAGTGTACAACTGCCACAAAATTATTCTGGAAAATTTACTTCCTGTATGACTTTTAATGTGCACAAACATGTTCGTTCCAAGCCATTTTTGGAATACCTTCACAAAGCTTCACACTTGCTGAAGCTCGACACTTGCTTGTCGTATTTTTTTCGCATGTCGCTACATAGCCCAATGCGCTATGTAGCGACATGCGAAAGAATTTTTTGTATATGTACACACCTACATTCTCAGCCCTAAACCACTGTGGTAGAATTTTATTTAAAAATTTCTGCTAGCTATACGAAGTGGTGCGAACAAACTTTTCCGCCGATTTTTCGACGTTGCAATTTTTAATCACAAGTTTGCGAACATTGTGGCGCCACCTAGCAACAACAATGAGAACTATCTTTCATGGTATTTGTGCTTTACAAGTAATCTATGCAATGCTGCAAGGTTGTTGTTTTCATTTTATATGGTTGCAGAGTGGCATTATAGTATATTACACTAGTTGATTCTCATGTGTGCTTCTCTGCACGTTACTGGCTCTTCACTTTTGTGCTGTCATCAGTGAAGAACTGAACCATGTAACTGCGTTCAGTATAGCTTTGGAATGTTTATTCCCATGCATTGTGCAATAGTAAATTAGTTTCTGAATGACAATGTAGTTTAGTATGCAGTGTAATAATGCAAGAATTGTGGTTCAAGTTATATTTTTATGTTCTGCTGTTGTCTTTTTTGCTTATTTAGGTTTTTGTGTGTAATTTTGAAGTTGACTGGGCCATTCAGATGATGCTAATTATCAGTTCGCCTCTCTATGTGGCCTAAATAATTAATTTCTTTTTAATTGCTGAAGCAAACCTACTGTTAATACCGTGCTCCTGATGTGTTGTGTTTGTAATCTCAGTTTTTCTCTCTGTCCCAAAAACCTTGTGACTAGTACTAGAAGTCGTGTGTTTAAAATTTTGGTGTACCATTTTCCCTTAATTGATGAACTCCAGACTAGGTGATGTGTTAACCTAATAGAATACAAATGCTTTAGAATTTGAACAGCGAAAAGATAATAATCAACAGAACATTTTCCAACCATGAAATTACTAGAAAGGCAGTATGTTGTGTCAGTCATTGGGGCCATGCATTTTGTTCCAAGTTCTGCACTATCATAATCTAAGCTTACAGTTTACGGGATTACCAAGTGCAATATCTGTTCTAATTTTGTGAGATAGATTTTGTACATAATAAAAATTCTGTAAAGAGGCAACTCCTAAGTAACAAAACCACAATTTTCCATACTGATGTTTGGCATTTCCTGTGGCATCAGTTTTTGCATTTGCATTATCGAAAGTGTGTTTAAATCATAATGCGAATCTAGTGGACCAATGCTGAGAAGTTTAGAACAAATTTCAAATTTATCAGCTCTTTCAGTTTTAACAATAAGCCAGCAAATGCATGATGTCTTGACTCTGACTTTGAATTTGACTGGGTCAGTCAGATGTTGCTAAAGCTGTATGCCTGCCGGTGGAACGGTCACCGCCGCTGTAGCCGTAGCATTTAACAGCGCTGAGGCCACCACCAGTCTGGCTGGCTCAGCATTGCCTAAGTGGCTTTGTGTAACATAAAATTTGACTAAAATCAATTTTAGCCAAGCTCTGACCTGGACCCATCGGGGAGCTCGCAGTGCTCCCTCAGACATCCCAGTTGGATGGGAGAGGATATATGGATAACCCTCCCATTACTCTACCCTTCCATCGCATTTGGCATCCTGGTCTCAGTGCCTTTGGCATCTCAACTTCTGTCTAGTACCCAAACCAAAAGTTGATGTATATCCATTATGGCGCAGTATTTTCCATAATATGACATCATGGAGTAGCACAAATTGTGGTCCATACCAATTAACAGTATGTATTTTGTCATGTACTGTTTACAGCTTGAATGTTGCCTTAGTATTGTAAGACATCCAGTTAATCACGTGTGTGTTAAAGGTGATATCGTATAATCTCATATGTTTGTGCACGTGAAACTGATTGAAATAAAACTGCTGATAAACTATCGAGATAAAATACAAAATAGAGTACCAGGTACCCTGTGTCTAAAAAATGGACCCGTATGATTTTGCAGAATAACTAAAACGGATTGGTTATCAATGATTTTTGGCAAACAGGATCATTACTCATTTGTCTGCTGATTGTGGGTGAAAAGTTTGATATGGGTTGAGAACCACCTGTGTAGTTTCCTTAGAAACTGTAGCACCATTGCAGGACAGCATGCTGGCTGAGTGCTCATGTTTAACATTGGAATTCTTCTGTCTGGAAACACCTGGCATTATGCTACCGGAATAATTGCTGCCTAATAGTTTAGAACTTAACCATGTCATACAAGATTTGGGTCTGCATGTAGGAATGCATGTACAAGAAGCTAATACGTGACTTGGCTCAGCTGAAGCAGTAACTGGTAGAGGTCTGGGCTGACTTAGAACAAACCGTTATTGACAAGGTGGTAAACCAGTGGAGGAAATGTCCGGGCTTGTGTCAAGATTAAAGGACGTCACTTTGACACATGCTGTGATGGGTCCAGTTTTTTGAGACATGGTGTATATGCAGTTATTGATTTCTGGAGTAGCAGAAGTCGTGTGTTTATACAGCTCACAGAGAAATGGTATTTCTTGTAGTTTATTTGTGATATCCATTATTTCAACAGTCTATGAATGTGTGATCAAATTGTGCATTTTATGTGTTATATATATGTGGGGGTATAGGTTATCTGTGGAACACACTACAATATAAATTAGAATTGTAATATTTTATGACATACTACATGTACTCACTAGCTTTCTGCATTTTATCTGGCTGTTGCTAAATGGAAAGTCAGATTGTCTCTCTCTGTCTGTGTTTTAATGGCCATTTTCCAGGTGAACCTGGGTTGGCCGGTTTTGCTGGAGCTAAGGATAATGGAAGTGGTGGTAACAACTGGAGCTGGACGTGCAAATCTCCAAGTCATATCATCCACTAACAAACCAACACCCAAATTTTTACAGACCGGGTGGCCTTCCTGTCACCCAACTATATTGTCGAAGCACTGAAGGGAAAGCTAAATCATAAGTCATAGTATGGCAATTTAAGTGCTGTTGCAGGATAAGTAAAGTCTTTGATGCATGTTTGATTAAATGCAGTGAACTATGACGTGTATGAAACCATGTTAAATATGAAAATTTCACAGCTGTCTGAACTGACCTATTCACAATGCAGTGACTGTGAGCAAAATGTAATGTGAAGCTGTCTCATACTCACTTGCAAGCCATGTGATTTAGTGTTCATATTTGTTGTTTAACTTTGCTGTTAGTGGTGACTGTTTTGAATTTTGTTCAAGTAACCAACATATTAGTAGCATAATGTATTTACATTAGACAACCAGCTTTCTAAATTTATTTAAGTCATTGTTTGGATTTATAGATTGCTGTGAATGGCTGTGGATCAAGTAATTAAGGTGATGGCCCAATTGACTCAGTTATACAATGTCATGTACACAACTACATCGGAACCCTGTTACGGACAGTGCATTGTTATTGGCCAGATCACATGTACTCGTATATAAAAGTAGAATTTGTTGCGTAACTTTGTTTTGTTGAAGTCTTGTATTGTTTAATTTTCCTTAAATAAAACTTTAATTTCTACATTTCTGTTGTTCAGTGATTTATCATTGAGTTTTTGGATGCATACAGTGTATTTACAAAATTCATACATAATATACTACGTATACTATGTTCAGTTTTATTATTGTCATGCAGTTTTTGCCTTATTCAGATTCAAATCATTTTGATCATTCAACATTTGTCATTGTCTTTGTGTCCATAGAGTTCTTATGGGAAGTAAAAACGTAGGTCCCAGGGTCCTTCCATCCCACAGTCAGGAAGCCTTATCATATATATATAGTCATTTGTGCTCACCCTGCCTTCCTGTATGCCCCTACTGGCTATGGTGCACCATATTTGTGGTCTGCCATCCAGTAGTGCTAGAAAACTGCTGCTGCCCAGGTCTTCGGTTTGAAATCTTGAGTTTTCTTCTAGACAGACAGCCTGACAAGGCTAACAAGATCTGTCTACCTGGGTTTAGAATCAGAGCTTTCCTTCTAGACGGATTCACCTCAAAAGGGTGAGTGAGCTCAATCTGCCCTGGTGTAATCAGAGTTTTCCTTCTCCTAAGTATAGTTAATCTGTGGTGCCTTATTCCATATTATTCAATGCAACCCCTCGTAGTCTCCTCATGAAGGGCTTCCTCCATCTGCCACCCGGAGGACGTGCCCCTACACTGTTGTACAAGAGTTAGTTAACTGTAAACCAAATTTTTGCTTCCATGGTTTACACAGTTAACTAAATCTTGTAACAAAAGAAAGTTACAAGAGTTAGTTAACCATGTAAACCAATGAAGCAAAAAGTATGATGTGCAAATCAATGTAGACGCAACAGACAATGGCAACATAAGGACAACATTGCAGAATTTTTATTGATAACAAAGTAGTTGAGAAAGTAGACAAATAATAATATTGTTTTACTTAGGATCATTAATTACAGATTATGGTGATTGCACAAAAGAGATATGGTCAAGACTTGGTAGAGGACAAAGAGTTTGCTCATCCCGCAAGGATATATGGAAAAATCACAATACTCCTATCACTACAAAAATTCATCTCTGAAAAGCATTACTATGGCCAGTAGCAACATGTGAAAACTGGGTCATCAAGAAAGCAGATAAGCAGCTCATACAAGCCTTTGAAATGAAAGGACTCTGGCAGATATTGAGTGTCATGGACAGCGAAGAAGACTAACAATTGGGTATTGGAGAAAGCAGGGGGTCAGTGTAACACTCTTCACTCTTGACAGATGTGAAAAGAAGCAAATTACAATACTTTGGACACATGATTAGAAAGCCAGAGAACTGCTTAGAAAAGATATAATACAATACAAGGGATGCTGCTAGGAAACAGAAGAAGAGGAAGACCTCTGATATCATGGCTTGATAATTTAATGATGTGGACTAGTCTAAATGAGGAACAGTGCATCAGAAAAGTTGAAAATCAACAGCGATGGCAGCGAATGGTTTCATAGTGTGGCCAACCCTTGGTCTCGAGGACAGCTGAACAGAGAGAGAGAGATTGTTTTTGTTGTCTTGTCATTTCATGTACCTGGTACTCATACTCATTTCAGCACCTCAGAAGTTTCGACTATATGGCGCTAAAGAAATTCAATTATTATTATCATTAAATTGATGTTGGCCAATTTCACTTATTACCTCTGTTGTATGCGATCCTTATTGACACCAGAAGTCGTTTATTCTGCTGTTTGGTTGTTGACCAAGTTAAAATCAACATGCATGTGTTGTAACACGTATTGTGACCTTCACTGCACTGTTCATTTCCGTGATGGAATTTGTCGTCTTTGGCATGATATTAAATGGAACATGGCGCTTGTACAGTGTAGCCATTGTTTTACATTAGTTAGCACATTTTGTTTGCAATAAATAGGAGATTATTGTGGTAAACTTTTGTTTGCATCTACCAAGATAATGACAGTTATCAAGTTTCTGTTTTCTCAGTCACAACATTGGAAATTGTGGTTTTTAGTTCAACTATTATTAATAACAACATCAATTTTCATAATTTTCTGATAACATTTTGTAGATCTATTGCAAAATTTTTCGGCATTATCTCCTGCAAACTGTACTTAAATTGATTGACATTTAGCTATATTATCGTGAAACAACTGTGAAAATGTACAGTTGCAGTTTTTCTTGGACATTACTGTAGATACCAAACTCCGTCCATTTATTGTGTGTGAAAAATTACGTTTAACTTACACGCGTAATAGTTTTATTCATTTGCATATATGTGCGGTGCGTCATCATTTCTGATTGTAGTGGTGAAAAGTTAAAATTGATCAACAGAAACCAAAGAAATAGCAAAAATAAAAGTGGCAAGTTTTTTGGTTCACTAGATATGACGTTCTTAAATTTCTTCTTCTTAGCAAAATTTTTTTTTAAAGTAAGCCGTCTTTCTTGGTCTTTGCGATATTTCGTGAATGTTTGGAAGCAAAATAACAAAAGAGAGGTCAAGTTTCACCATTAGGAAACAGTAGACTATTTCTGGTATAGAGCAGGAACGGATATCAGTAACCTAATGGCAACGGACCTCCAATGCATTGTTGGGGAAACATCCGTTTTAAACCATCTGCCTTCTTGTGGGTTAAATTCTACTGTTTTAAGGACGCATATCATTTTTACTTCATAAATCCACAAATCACTTTCTGTTTTTGAATGAATAAGTATTATATATTATAACTATTAGAGAATTAGCAAGAATCACATTTAGCTCATGTATCAAAATCTTTACTTTGAGTTCGTATATGGCGACACCTGGTGAACAAAATGAAAATTTCATGACAGAATTTCAGTTTTAGGGATGTTATTAGGACTACAAGTAGTGAACGAATTTGAGCATTGGCATCAGTCCCCTCAGTGAAGAACGTATATCAAATATAGTGGATTGGTAACTATCTTTACCGACTCCAGTGGTATTGGAGTCGTTTTGTTTTCTCCTTGTCTTTCGTAGCAATTGAACAACTCTATTGCTGAAACACTGTTGTTACTGTTACTACAGACAACAACAACAAAACAAGCAGACTTTCACCTTATTGGTCTTTGTTATCATACAGAGTGGAAAAATGTTGTGTGATTTTTCTTTAAGAGTACCAGCATATACTATGGTACTAGTAAGTTATGTTTTGATGTATGTGATTGTGATGTATGCTGTGTTTATTTCGTACTTAAATTTTGCACTCTGTCTCGAATAAACGTATTCGTTCAGGTAAAACATTTGCAATAACTAAATATAATGTGGTAATTTTAGAATTGGACTATTTGTCAACGGCTAAAGTTACGGTAATATATTAGCAACAAATTCGTAACATAGCTGTTTTATAATTTTGATACTGCACATCTCTATAGAACGGAAGCGAAGAAGGGGTGTGGTATTTGGGGGCGTAGTATAAAATAAATTGTGTAATTGTTAATAAAGATAATGGAGTACGTTAACTGCGAAAAGTTGGAACTGTTGTTAAAGGTTGTTACTAGCACATTTCATTTCATGATATTATGGCATGCGACAGGCGCAGATCTGGCCAACTGAGCTTTGAAGGCAGCTGGATTCTCCTGCTCAACAACACCACCAGGGAGCTGGTTGCAATCACTGACTGTTCTGACACCAAAGAGTAGCGCAGCCCAGTCGAAGATCCCCTACTGCCCTGAATTTGTATCTGTGATTTGCTCTGGTCCTGTTGTCCGCAGCTACCAAACCAATCTGATCTGGATTAATGGCCACATGCCCAGTGACAATCTTGTAGAGCAAAGCCAGTCTAAAATCCCGCTGGCGGTCTTTAAGGTCACAACAGCCAAGATCATGCAGCATCTGGGACACACTGGATGTTGTCCTGTAATCCCCTTTAACAAACCTCGCAGATCGCTGCTGTAACTTCTCCAACAGATCACAGTCCTTGGCCAAATGAGGATCCCAAATGGACGCTGCATACTCCAGTGTAGAATGAACTAATGTAATATACGCAGTCTCTTTAAGTTTGCAGGACAGCGCCAAAGGTTCCTCAGGAAGCCCAGGGTGGAGTTTGCATGGCTGTGGATCGAGTGTACATGTGAGGACCAAGACAACTCCTCTGTAAGAGTGATCCCAAGATACTTGGCTATCTGGTCAGTGGACAATATGTGACCACATAAGTTGTACAGATAGGTAAGATGTGACTTCCCGCTGACGATGGACATAATTTGACATTTTTTGTATTGAACTTCATGCCCCATGCATTACTCCATCGCTCCAGAGAATCCAAGTCCCTTTGCAGAGCCTCACAGTCTGCACTAGAGCAGATGGGGCGGTATATGAGGCAATCATTAACAAATTGCCTAATCTGTGAAGTAATGACTGATGGGAGGTCATTAATATGAAGCAAAAACAAAAGGGGTCCCAGTACAGTACCCTGTGGTACACCTGACAGTACCTTGCCCTCTGGAGACCTGAACCCTTCTACAACAACCCCTTGGACCCGATCAGTAAGGAAGGCTTCAATCTAGCATAGGATGGGACCTGGGTATCGGGAACATTCATTCTCAAGACTATTCGTTCCCTGGAACATTTGTTCCCATGATGGAACTTTTGTTCTCGAGACCATTCGTTCCCTGGAACATTCATTCCCGGGAACGAATGGTCCATGGAACATTCGTTCCTTGTACCATTCGACCGTTCCCTGGACCATTTGTTCCTGAGAACGAATCTTGCCTAGAACATTCCTTCCCTGGACTACGACTGTAGCAATACAAAGTATATGTAAAATGATGATCTTAACAGCAAAAGTACTAGGCTTACTTTGGAAACAAGATGAAGTAAAATGTCAACGGGCTACAAAAAAAATTTAAGTGAAATATAAATGAAGTACTACGCCTAAACAATGTTCGTAAAAGCAAAAACACTAGGCCTACGTTAGAAACAAAATGAAGTAAAATGTCAAACCATGGCAATAAATAGTTAATTGTGTACATAAAGTGATCATCTTAAAACAAAAATACTCGGCCTAACTTGAAAAACAAAATGAAGAAAAAATGTCATACTATGACCATAGCAATAAAAAGTTAATAATGTATGTAAAGTGATGGTTGCAGTGCACCGAAACTGTTGTTAAGTAAACCACGTTCACTACTACTGAACCGGTTTAAACGACTAGCGCTATACCTACGGTCTACTGTTTGTGTATAGTGGCTGTGTACGGTCGCTGTCATAGGCCTACGCTTCTGTTTGTTACGCTGTTCCTTCTTTGTAAGTGGACCAGGTACTGCTCTGCTGATAAATGAACGAATGGTCTGCGACAGGAAAGGTCCAGGTTCTGTTTGTTATGCTGTTCCTTCTTTGTAAGTGGATCAGGTACTGCTTTGCTGACAAATAAATGAATGGTCAGTGGCAGGAAAGGTCCAGGGTACCTGGAACGAAAGTTCCAGGGAACGAATGGTCCAGGGAACGAATGTTCCAGGGAACGAATGGTCCCGAGAACGAAAGTTCCATCATGGGAACGAATGTTCCAGGAAACAAAGTCTTGAGAACGAATGTTTCACCATTCATCTACCTGTATTATATGCCACTGCCGCAGTGTGGTGCGAGTAATTAGACCACCGGCGCCAACGCTCAACCCACCGGCCGCAAAACTTTTTACATTATTGCCTGTTACTTAAGTAATTAACTAGTAAATGACCCACTGCCTGACAAATGGACTACATGTCTTTTATGTTAGGCCATATGATGCTTAATAATATTTTTCTAACTTACTATTACTTACGTGTCTATTCACAGTTAACGTATTATGTAGTTTTGCGTGAAGTAATGATTGAAGTTAGAGCAGTTAGAGGCGCTGTGCGATTATGCGCTATATAAATCTACATTTACATTACATTACAGTTAACTGTTATAGGATACCTTGATAATATGTAATTATCATACGATGAAATGGTGTGTAAATACATGTAAACCAAAATGCAATGGAAACTCACGTACCTAAGAAGCTGGTAAAAAATACTAAGCAATGAAATAAACGACCAAGAACGTCCAACTATGCATAATTACAGATGCAGTGATGCATAATATGTAGAAATGCAGCAAAAAATACAGACTAATAAATGTACATTGACAGCTATAGAGTCTCTTTGCTGCATAGGGCACGGAAACGCAGCTCGCCATACTCGTTGCATGCCATCTTACTGGAATCGCGTGTGATAGTCTTACACGCACAGAGATCATGTTTATACCTCAACTAGGCATGCACGTGCAGTGATTTAGGATGGATAGGTAATCTTGAAATCTTGATTTGTAGCCGATGGGTCATTTATGCATTAAATATTTACGAGTTATGACGTCATCGGCTATCAGGTGCAAAGTACTACGACTGGTCAGTACAGTTGGAGCATGTCGGGCCAATGGTGCCGGTGGGGCTGCCAGGCATGCAGATGCAGTGAATTACGGTAGTCAGGTAGTCTGTTTGGTTGCCAGTTGGTTATTTTATGCGTCAGTTACATCACAGGCAAACAGATGCAACACACTGCGGCTGGTGGGTCTAATTGCTCGCACCCGACAGCAGTGCATCGTAAGGAAATGCAGCGGGTCGTGGAGAGTACAACAGCACTGTAGAAGATGTTACATCCCACTATCTGAATAGGCTTCACCGAGTAGTAGTACTCGAGTACTTTCTCAAGTACTCCAGCTAAAAAGCTTGAGCCCAAAACTAGGGCTCAAAAAGCTGGTCTGATATTGTAGATAATTGATTATTTAATGAAGTAAACGAAAAATAAGTAAAAAAAATTAACCACATTTTCTTTACATGTCAATGTAATTTTAATTATATATAAATTGTTTTTACTGTTGTGTTTGAGTTACTGCTAGGCCCGCTCATACATGCAGCAGTGCATATCTCAAGCGTACGTTTACACAGTAAAAAAGACTTAGGCTGTTCACCGATTGCGTTATTAGGGCATAGTACGACGTATGCCACATAAATATGTGAAATGTACTAAGTCATAATTTATGCATAGTTGGCTCATTTCATCCTGCTTGTGGGTGTGGGATGTTTACTCATCCCATTCGGATCTGTAACTGGTTACAATAGTATTGCTTACTTATTGTCACCTTCTGGTTTCAATAGAGTACTCGAGTGCTTGATAGAGTACTGAGCACAAAAAGCTCGGCTGATACAGCCCTATATCAAACAGTTGTTCTGTCATTTTTCACAATCTGCTTCTGCTCCCTGAACTTGGCTTCTTGGTGTCGGTTGGTAAAAGGGTAAATAGTGCCAAGCCCCTGCTCATCTCCCGGTCATTGGCCGTTGAGCCCGTAGGTGGATAAACAGTGTCTGTGACGCATGGCCAGTGCAACACCAGACCTACAGTTACCTTCCCAGCTTATGCCAGTACCAAATTTATACTGCTTGGTGACAGTTGGCTGCCCAGGATATTAATCCTATATCATCAGCACCTGAATTCACTTGACCTAACTTTGTGCATAGGCCCGGGTTCATACCCAGGCCAGTATGCTGATCAGGCCAGCGAGCACGTATTGTACCATTGTTGTTACTTTTTGTTCAACGGATGGACATTTACACTGATCACAGGCACTAGGCACTATTTTTCTTCTGCCAACTTACTGCCCAGTGCAGGTGAGCTCTTAACCCATTTCACTGCTCTTGCCATGCTAGTCTTTTATTTGTCTGGTTTTTATCTAGAGCATTATATCCATTCAGTTTTGTATATTTTAGGCACCATCAAAAGAGTCTGTTATACGTCTGTGCAATGAAGCATTCATATTGCGCAATGCCAGAGTTTATCCTAAATCTGTCACATCTTTTGTCCAGCAGATGTTGACTTTGCAGTCAGATGTTGAAGCTCAACAGGTACTTTATGTTGTGTTTTCAGTGTACAAGTTTAGAATATATTTGCTGTAGCATATATTTAACAGTTTTGTTTAAGAAGCACAGTACTAAGAATAGTAACACTCTTTATTACTTAAGTAAATTTTCAAGCACTTTTCAAGGTAATGAATTTAAGTTGCTGTGGTCACCATTAATACATTATGCTGTGCAGGGAAGTGGCGTCAGATTTTTAGATCTTCACATGCTGTCAAGCTCTCCAGTATGCTGTCATTATCATCCTTTATAGTTCATACCTTTCTTTTTCTTCTTTCAGTGTTGTGGCAACTCAGGTGTGCTCCATGACAGCCCCAACGTTGATCACCACCTTCGTTCATATGTCCTCTGCTTTATAAAATGCATAGTTAACGTATGATGCCCATTTTGTGCATACTTTTGAAAATTGTAATGCATACCTGTATTTTTTGTTGCAGCTAATGTCGGCTTTGAGTAATCTGATCAAGAATGCTCTCTTTCAGGGGTCTGTGGAGCGATCAGACATTGCTTCACTCTTCCCAGGTATGTATTTGTTTCAGCACTGCTGCTGACAATGGCAAATAACACACATATGGACTGCTGTATTGCAGCGGTATGATTTATTGTCCCATGGTTCACATCATATTGCTTATGCCAGAAAATTATTCCAGAAACCCTCCTATTTCCCTCGGGTCTACTCTAAAGGCCCTGGAGAAATATGAAGGCTGTGGGAGTAACTTTTGACTGAGGCAATATTTCGTATGAACCAAAGACAATTAATTGCGCCAGTGTCTGAAATGAGCAGTCCATATTTGTTTTGTTATGTTATCAGAAATATGTACATGTTCCACAAATCATGTTTTACAATGCTACTAGTTACTGGTAGTTAATAATGAAAAGAAAATATTGGTTTGCATTTTTTGTGAAGACTAAACAGCAACCGTTGCAAGATAAAGAATGGGCAACCGATAATTTTAGAGTAAAATTTAATCAAAAACAAATTAAAGTGTTTTTGATAGCACAGTTTTTTCTGCTTTTCAGGCATGAATGTATCAGACAGTATTACAGTAATATAATTGTCAACTAATATTATGGTAATATTGTCCATTGAGTGCATGGAGGAGGTAATATATTACCTCCTCCATGCATTCAATGGACAGTATTGCCATAATATTAGTAATATATGTGTTTATAATGCCAGCCACAATTATGGTAGTATTGTTCGTTGGGTGCATGGAGGAGATAATATGTGTTTATAATTAAGGACCAACCTAATTCACGGGAAAAAATGCGCGATTTCATGGTAGAGTTTTTAAAATGTGCCAAATTTCACGGAAAATTCACGGAAAGAGTTTGAAAAATTCACGGAAATTGCACGGACCCCACAGCCGTAATTCTTTCGAGGTGCTATGTTAATGCAAACTATGAAATATGTTGAATAGCACATTTATGAACAAGGAGTATTTATTATTGTTATTAATGTAATAATGTACTAAGTTAGTCAAGACTCAAGAGTCACAAATGATGCGCAGCAGTCTGTTGCGAAATAAGGAAGCAAGCGGGTTGACCTACTGTGGTGGGATGTAAGTAACATGCCAACTACGTAGTGCTGAATTGTGACACTTAGCAAACAGCAAAATCCGCACAAAAGCTGTTGATAAAACTCTGAAAACCTTCATAAATGAAAGTAAAAGCGTTAAAATTCAGGAAAAATCACGGACTTCATGGAATTTCACGGAAATGGGCCTTTTTCACGGAAGACGGCTAATTTCACGGAAAATGTCACGGCCGTGAAATCGTGATTTAGGTTGGTCCCTATTTATAATGCCAGTTACATGACTAAATGAAGAAAGTGCTCAGAGAGACGCAAACACTGCGCGCTGGATGTAGTAAGGCGGAGCCAAAAATTTTCGCCCCTCCACAGACCCCCTGCCTGGGGGCACAGGGTGGCCAAAATTTAATCAGCTGGAGATGGTCACTACCTTTACCTACAAACCAAGTTTGGTGAAGATCGATGCATGCAATTTCGAGTTATCATGGTAACAAACCCACAGACAGGACCGATTACAATACACTGTGCCATAGCTAGCACACAGTGTAATTACAATCACTCTTGCTTCAGCATTTCTGATGATGCTATAGCAATTAATTATTATGTCATTGTTGATGCTACTTTTTGCTTTCAAAGTTTTGACTCTGTTGGTCTCACATCATCACATCAATTGATAACCTTTCCACTCAGTGCCTTACCCACAAATATGTAGATGATACTACTCTTTCAGAACTCTTGACTCGTGGCTCGGTCGTAAGTACTATGCAGACCTCCTTCCAACAGTTACA
>Ga0049107_10000289_pt1 | contig 14213 bp, 7 predicted proteins | sample WorMetilPIANOSA1_FD_61187 | JGI IMG/M metagenome (GOLD analysis project Ga0049107, IMG submission 61187) | Marine gutless worms symbiont microbial communities from Max Planck institute for Marine Microbiology, Germany - Olavius ilvae PIANOSA.1 | ecosystem: Host-associated > Annelida > Digestive...
TGAAGACTCATCTCTTCAGGCGCTGCTTCCCGTGACGTCACTCCCCCTGTTCCGTGCCCGAGAAGTGACATTTTGACATTACGGACACGTTAATCGTTCGTTTTACTTTACTTACTTTACCCAGCACGTAGTCTACTTTTATACCACTCCTCTCTAACCTCTAACATTCCACCTTACTATTCACAGGCAGCCACTGTTACCTATTTTACCTTCCTCAATGATGACTCAAGTCTCTCTCGGAGCTGCCAACAGTATTAAATAACAGAAACTTGAGGCCAGGCTTGTTAACTTCTACTCACCATTCTCACCTAGACTGCCGGCACCATGTTGACCATGTGCACCGTTATTACTAACATCAAATTGCCTTCATTGCTTTGACACTACTGGTTGGCAGACAGGAAGGGCATCCGGCCTATAAAAATGAGTGTTGGTATGTTGGTGGTGATCTAATTGGATCTTTGCACGTCTCGGAGCTGGTTGCATGAAAATGAAATTATGCTTAGGTAGCACTTCTCTTGGAGAAGGAAGGTAAACTCCAACAGAAAACCAACAGGCCCTCGAAGGTTCGAGGTTAGGCGTTGGGCCAGCTACCCAGCCCCGTAAAATGTCTGCTCAGCTACGGAAACAACAGTAGAAATTACACGTTGACCAGCACAAAGAGGACAGTCCGGGTCTACGGATCCGAACTGCAGAATTACTCGGCAATCCTCAAAAGTTGTCTTTTGAAGGCCTCTGAGGGGCACCTCCCAACCTGGAGTAATCTCTGGAAAATAGGCCAGTTAAACAAAAAAGAAAGTTATCGCCGTCAACTGAACTGTAGGACATCCGGCCTGTAAAAACAGTGTTCACTGACTGACGGCAGACAGTGAGGCTGTGAGTGAATGACAGACCTGTCCTGACGCGCTAAGTCGACGACTCCCTGAGCCGGTGGTACAGCAACATTCGACCTGATTGTGCCACCGAACGTCGACAGCACGTGGCGCAGTGTAGACAAGCCAATGTGCATAAGACTGTGCCACAAACACAACATTATTATTATTATATATATATATATATATTGTCTTTAAAATAAAACCACGCAACATCTATCATCTATACCCAAAGCGCCAAAGCATAATATACGCATCACTGGAAGGAAATTCAGGGACTAATATCATGCAAATATGAATGCAAATGCAGGATTTCTTATCTAAAATATCCATATTTTCCTGGTGGTGACCCCGGACCCCCGTCACCCGTGGTGGGAGGGGCGACCCTCCCGCGCACCTACCCCAGCACAGGGGGACAAGCACCCAGGTCAGGACACATCATCTGCTCGTCCCCCAATGTTGAACACAAATTGGCGCTCATGAATACAAACTATTATGTGACCAACTACGATTCTTCCACGCCATTCGTCGAAATCAATGATTCGCGCATGTAGCGGGCACAACGTTATCAACTGAAATCCATTTTGTACAGTGAAGTGCCAAAGATCTGGAACGTGTACACCCCAAATCCAGCAGCTGTTTTGACCTTGGAAGATGTCCAGTCCATTTTCTGCATGGACGTCATACGACATCCAATGATCCAAACCACGGTTATTTGGGTTTTGTTGCTTGGGTTTTGGGGTTTTTATCTTGGTTGTTCTATCAATACACAGCCAAGGAAAGATCGTCTCTAGATGTCAAGGAAACAATCTCCTCAAAGAACAATGTCCAGCAGGCATTATACATTACTTCGTGACCTGAGTTTCAATGGCTTTTTAATATATTTGTTACTTATTATTTTCAGTTTGGACACAGACGTGGTTCAGCGGTTAAGACGATGAACTCTGAGCTTCAGATAAGCGAGGCTGTGTCAGTTTCATTTACTAACCTTACCAGCATGAGCAAACAGTTTAGTACGAAATAACTTCATTAAAAAATCTGAGTAATAAAAGTAGTGCACATAGATCAAGGCTCAATTCCTGCCGTCATTTCCTCTCATCCAACCAACAGTGTCAAAGCACTTAAGGAAAGTCAAAAAAGAAAATTCGCACTCCACTCTGGGCGGAGATAGATACAACTTATCAAACCTACATTGAAATAAACCGAACTGTTGAAGAAGATACGAAACAAAAACAGCATACTTCTCGTGACGGCTGTTGATTAGCTCGGCAAGAGTCGGAAGCAATGTCTGGCACAGTGTCAGGTCCCACAGATCACTGCAACGTCATCATCATTGTCAGCATCACGCAACATTGCTCATCATACGTGATAAGACTTAGCGACAACATGCATTTACAGATAAGGTAATTAAAATTGTTTTGCTAAAAATAAAAAAGCATACCGGTACTTATAACAGTGTTTAAAGTGCAAACTTGTGGGTCATACCGGGCATGCAAAAAAGCATTTTGCTAATTTTTCAAGAACTAAAAATTCTTATGAGTGAGTGAGTGAGTGAGTGAGTAGGGTTTAACGTCCCCATCAACACATTATAGGTCATTTCGGAGACGAGTCTTTCCAGTCAATCACTTGTATTGGTACTGACAACCTAACAAGAACAACCAAGAGACAGAACACACAAAATAACACAAAAAAACACAACATAAAAAGAGTCCCTAGTTAACAGCACATCAAACACACTCAAAAGAAACCTAGGCTAAGAGACAGAACAAGCAGAGCCTGGTTTAGTCGCCTTGTATGACATCCAGCCAGGAAAGGGAGCGGGTCTATTCTTACAACCCAGAACCCGCACAGGGCTATAAAGAGGTATGACAAAAATTTTACACATTAGTTACCCAATCATTTACAAATTTGGAAAGTTTCATTACATTACCTACAGAACTGACAAAATTACGCTAATTTTAGTCATGGCGCCCTAGCAGTTGTGATGTTATCAAAAATTCTTAACTACTCAAGACAGTATAAACACTAAGTGTGAACACTTTTTGAGTAGAGAAAAAGCTCAGAATGTCTTATATCACCCTTCACGTACACTTGTCAAACTATCAAAAAATCAGTACTTTAGCATTGTGGGTTGTACATCTGAATTCAGCCAGGACATCTGAACTGCAAAACATCCAGATCCCAGTCCCACATTCCTGAGTTCTAAAACATCCAGATCCCAGTCCCACATTCCTGAGTTCTAAAACTCTGGACAGCAATGTTAATATTGTACCAGTGGATAATTGTCCCATGTCTTCTCCAGTGCAACTTTGAATTCAGAAGCTGTTTTGGCTTTGGATGGAGGCGACAAAATGGCTTCGTGCGTCACTCCCCACACATGATATCTCTATGACATTTAAATCTGGTGAGTTACTAGGTGGCCATTATTCCTTTCAACAGCATCACAGAAAAAGAAACAAACACAGAAAGTAAATACGACATATGTGCCCGTACGATACCGTTTGTCGAGAAGAACTTTAAGCAGATCCGAGATAACGGACAAGTCCCTCATTCCAATAGCAATGTCAACGGCAGTCTAGCAAAAACACCAACGTAAGTCAGCTAGGTCACGTCAAAAAATCAGTACTTTAGCATTGTGGGTTGTACATCTGAATTCAGCCAGGACATCTGAACTGCAAAACATCCAGATCCCAGTCCCACATTCCTGAAGATGGAAGATCTTTGACGGAACTTGCATAATCTGTTGGAGATCACAGAAGTTTGGCCAACTAAACAAAACTAGCAGTAGCTCCTCACTAGCAGCAGTAAAAATGTACATATTTGCTCGTATGTTCTCTACAAAATAAAAGTGATCAAAAAACTGTGAAAGGTGGAAGAAAGAAGAATGAAAATTACATTTTCGGGCTAACATTTAAATAGTTAAGTAACTAAAAACAATTCCAATGTTGTGCCACATAACAGTCAACAACACGTAACCCAATACTGTCTCACATTCTGTGTCTGTTTAACTGCAAGGCAGAAGACTGACACACTGGCATAGCCCAGTGGTGTAACTTCAAATTCTGGACCCCTGCAGAAAACACCATATGGGCCGGTTCCCCCGGCCCGGCCGGCGACGTCTTTTGTAAAGTTGTGTTTGTTGTTGCTCTTATTGCGTTTTTGTCATTTGTATATTTAGGGCCTAGTGATACAATGTCTTTTTCTCATAGGCAAAGGGCCCATTGATCATTCGCCCCCCGGCATTGCGGGTGTGGAGGGGCTGTAGTGACGCCCCTGGCATAACCTAGGAATTACCAGTGAGCAACATCACGGGCGGGTCACCTTTGAGCCATTCGACATCCATTCGTTGCGAATTATCCGCAAGTTGCGGTGCCGATGTGCGATGACACTCAAGAAAGTACTGTGAGCAGCCGCGAGTGACGTCAGCAGGTGCGCTTCAGACGCTGGATCCACACCGTTCTACATCAAACAACATTCACAAACGGGCAACACTGTCTTTAGGAATCAGTTAACTGCTTAAACTACTTATATCATCAGTTAACTGTTAACAGTTATTTTTTAAATACATGTATGTTCTCCCCAAGGTAACTTGGAGCCTTTAGAGGTCAAAGACAAAGTTGGAAGACTCCAGGTAAGCTTGAGGTAAGCATCAAACAAGTCTATGGAACATGATAGTTTTTCCCTTTAGTGCTCTGACGGTGTTGGTTGGGAGACAGAAAAACATCCGGCCTGTAAAGAAGTTGGGTGTTGGTTCGCTGCTGGTGATGATTTGACTGGTGCTTTGCACGTCTTATAGTTCCAGCTGTCACCACCACCTGCATCATCCTTAGCTTCAATAAAATCCAGAATAGAGACATTCTAGTACCGGCTTACCCAGGATGTTCTCGAAAATGGCCGTTAAACGAGCATCGTTGACATCGTATGGTAGAACAAAAAGTGCATCAAAACTGGTCTTAGCTAATAATGGTTGTTTTACACAGATCTGCATGCTTCATTCGTTACATTAATTTTTCCATTTGCACTGGTTCGGCGACGCGACGGGAATCTGGCCTATAAAAATCCTACTTCAGCAGTTTCAACGGTTCACCTTCGGAGGATCAATATAATCTGGATACAAACCTAATCTGGATTAACCACCAGAAAACAGGTCGTTTAGACAAAAACCGAAAGTCAATAGGCGTTAACTGCTTCACTGTGGGTACAAGATTATCGGCAAGATTACTGGGCATTGCAGTCCAGTAGTAAAGTGTTGCACTTTCAAAACTGGTTAGTTCAACATTCAACTGATCCGCTGCAGTCAATCTCGATATGTCACGTCACTGTGACCTTGTTGATCTCGTGAGGTGTGAGAATCGGTCGAATAGCACTAGCAGTCGAATCGAAGTCGAATCCTAGTTGTAACCACCGCAGTGTTGGGTATAGACCTAATGATGCTAAGAGCAGCAATGGCACGGCTGAAACAGCTCACAGCGGAAATCAAAAGTCTAGGTTTATCGGGTGACAGCAGCCTACTACCTTAATATATATACACTGCATGTGCCTAGCAAAAGGAAGGGCCCACGTATTTTGGTTGGAAAAAACGCAAACTTACATGTCCTGCGGCTGATGGCCGATTTTGTGGAATTTCACCGTCATCGCCACGACCTACAAGGAATCAAATCAAACTGGACACAGAATTATGGGCAATTGTTACGTAAAATAAACTTTTATGAATAAAGCAGAAAACGTTAGGAATAGCGCATAATGGTTGAGCTGTCCTCTGTATCCTGCTATGTGGTCGTGATTATCAACCACTGAAAACCTTCCATAATCTAGATCAGTTACATACCAAGTATGGTCTCTCTTTAAGTCGCACAGTATGGACCTAAGCAGGAGTCCTAAATATATCCCCTCCTGGGGCTCCTTCCCCGGACAGAGGTGCTCGAAATCAATAGACTTTCTAGTTGGAGTTTCAATTGTGTCCATCTTGAACATTTCATCCAAGTCCATCCGCAACCTTTTTTAGTTATCATACACAAAAACACAGCATATAACACAACAAAACATTAGATTCTTCATCGCTGAAGCTAATGAAGGAAAGAATGAACGAAGTTTATGAGGGAAACACATTCTTAGACAAGTGTGGCATACAACCAGACAATAACCAACTATGTATTAGATGCAGAACAGCACTTATAATCGATACCTAGTCTTTCACTTTGCCCAACCAGTGGCCTTCTCACAGACTACACCACATTACCTGTTCACTCTCTATCAAGCATAAGTTACCTACAAAGTACTCACTACTCAATACTCATTACATGTCAGCATTTACATATGTTACACTCCTAGCTGCACTCTCCATACCACTAATCAACTCCTCACCGAATTATGATTCCACAACGAATTTGGTAAAAGATCTTTCACTTATTTGGCATCAACTATAAACTCTATCTCTCGAAATAAGACATTTCCCACAAGTTTGACACTTGTCAAAGTTCAAAGATGCCGCTTCAAAACTCATCTCTTCACGTAGTTTACTGGCACCTGTCAGTGTTGCCACATAGCGACCAGTGATATTCAGAGTATTCATGGAACGTGGATTCAGCTCTGATGCTGACAATGTGTGCCTTACAAATGTTTGTACTATTATTATCATTATTATTATTTTACTTCTCAAAATAATTAATACTGTAATTCTTATTTCAGTTCAACAGGCTTAATTTTAATTCTAATTCTAATTATTATTAACGAAAATATCACTGATAGCGACTGTCGGCACCAGAATGTCTCCATTCTGGATTTTGTTGAAGCTAAGGATGATGGTGGTGCTGGTAACAACTATAGCTATAAACCGTGCAAAACTTCAGTCAAATCGTCACCAACAACAAACCAACACCCAACATTTATAGAGCCTGGGTGCCATTCTTGTCGCCTAACCAACAGTGTCAGAGCACTGAAGGGAGAGTTTGCTGCCAAATAAGATCTGACACTTTACAGGTCATATACATGTAACTCTTTTTAACAGAAACAACAAACCAGGCAGCATACCAGCAAGACGGTCAGGTGCTTGAAATGGTCGATGATCTCTTTGACCTGGAAGACACACACACACACGCACTACCGGAGAACATTTTAACGGAAAAGACAGTTGCAAGTTCTCACTCATTTGCTTGCTTCAGTTTCAAACTTCAAGAGCTTTGATTCCCCTCAGTGCTTTGACACTGCTGGTTGGGCGACAGGAAGGGCATACGGCCTGTAAAAAACTGGGTGTTGGTTTGTTGGTGGTGACATTTGACTGGAGGTTTGCACGTCTTATAGCTCCAGTTGTTACCACCACTTCCATCATCCTTAGCTCCAATAAAATCCAGAATGGATACTTTCTGGTACCGGCTAACCCAGGTCCACCTGGAAAATGGCCGTTAAAATGGAGAGAGAGAGAGAATTTCAAACTGTAAGAGAAATATTTTACATCCCCACATTCCACAAAATACCCTGGATATTGGTTGTTGGTGGTGACATTTTTTGACTGGAGCCTTGCACGTCTTGTAGCTCCAGTTGTCACCACCACCTCCATCACCCTTAGCTCCAATAAAATCCAGAATGGAGACATTCTGGTACCAGCTTACCCAGGTCCATCTGGAAAATAGCCGTTAAAACGGAGAGATTCTACACAACACATGTCAAACATATGCAACTACTATTACTCCTTGTGGATTCTGTTTAACAAGAACCGGCCTTTTGTCAGAGACTACTCCAGGGTTAGGCCGGTCCCTGTAGCTCTGCCAAAGAGTGGGGATTGCTGATGGCATTTTCATAGGCCGAATGTGAATGTAAATATATATAGTGCATTATCGTTAAGAAACCTCTAATGTGATCGATGTGCTAGTAGTCAGCATACAGGCAAGACTTTAGATCAAAAAACCGAAAGGCTGAGAAAAGTGTTTCTTAAATCGTCAGGAAATGAGTTCCAAGCAGATGGGCCAGCATAGGTAAACGACTGTTCATGTCATATCTCATGTCAAGCTCATGTCAGACACTGTCTGACATGAGCTAAGTCAAAATGGCCGCGACCAGCAGAACGCAGATGACGTCGTCCCAACCAACAGTCAAAGCATTGAAAGAATGATAGATATTCAGCAGTTCAAACACAGACTTGCACTCCAAGCACCTGAACGCCATCTTCCAATTATTCGCTTCTGTACAAACAGTAAATTCTATCATATACTGTGAAATAAGATTTGACAACTTGTAAAATAACTGTATGAGTGAAATGGCATGTTACCGTGGCGGTAGCTCGGGTCATTAACTACGACTCCTCCATTGTCGCCAGTGCCTTCATCGTGTGAAACGACCGGATTTGATTTGCTAATGCACGCAAAATATGCCACGTGTACCACAGTCACACTAGTACCATAATCACACTAGTCATTCAAGGAAGTCAACAAGGACCTGTTGACACTTTCATTTTACGTAATGTTGTTAACAGTATAATTGCACAGTCCCTCGACAAAGTCAGCTACATCTTAAAGCTTCCGCAATGAATCATAAAGAGACACAACAAAAAGTGTACATTATTGCTATTCTTTGTTACATGTTCACAGACAGAATGCTTTCCGTTCAGTGCTTTGACACTGTTGGTTGGCGACATCTGGCCTGTAAAAAACTAAGTGTTGGTTTGTCAGTGGTGACATATTGACTGGAGCTTGCACGTCTTATATCTCCCATTGTCACCATCACCTCCATCATCCTCAGCTCCAATAAAATCCAGGATGGAGACATTGGGGTACCAGCTAACCCAAGTCTACCTGGAACATGGCCGTTAAAACGTAGAGACAGAGTACAGAGAGAGAATGTAAAAGTCAGGCAGGCGAGAACAGTCTTTTATCACCGACACAATTAATGCTCACCCTTCTTTCTCTGCTGGAGTAAAAGCATCGTGGCGAGATACAAACGTCTTGCGTCCACTACAGAACATGTACACGACAAAAATCAAGGTCTTGTGCACGCTGCGTTCCAAAGAACTTTAAAAAATTTAGACTACTTTGCAACATTGCTCGGTGGAAAGTGCATTAATGTTCTGTAACAGATCCACAAATAGTTCACTCTGCGCCACGTTCCACGAATGCTCTGCGTGAAATGAAAGGTCCCATTGATACGGCATAAATGAGACAATGTACCGCGCCCACCGCTATTAGTTCACTTCACCAGGTTTTGTTTGCTGGCCAAAACCACATCTTAAGTCCGGTTCCGTCTGAGGTCTCCATAGGGAAATCTTTGAGGAACTGCTGGGGGCCGGAAGGTGTCTGGTACGTTGATACTCAACTCATTCCGTCTGTTAGCAAGAATATGAGGAAGTGGATTAACTGACCGAATTCAAATTTCCACTGCAGCCTTAGGGATACTGACCGCAGATGACCTCATCAGGGGCGTCGTGGGCCATGGTGGGCTACGCTCAGAGCGTATAAGAATTCGTAAGGGGGAGGGACACTAGCGGAACCTTGGGGGACTCAATAGAAGTCTAAAATATTAGTACTTTGAAATGTCCTATTAGCTGTCTGTGTTTGCTGTTATGTCACCGGTTCAATTTGGTGATAGAGGCTAATGTGGCCGTTGTCCAGAGGTGAATCTTGAATACCGTACCCTCAATCTCCTTGAACAACAATATACTCTTTCTCTGGATACAAGTGCAATTCTGTCTTCACTGAAATGCAGAGCTAAAGACACTGACTTGGATTTTTACCGCACGATGCTATGCGTAAGCGCAGTCTTTGCTGTCGCACGGTGTCCGTTTGTCTGTCACGTCCGTGTATTGTATTCAGACGGCTGAAGATATCCTCAAACTACTTTCTCGGTCCAGTAGTCCTATCATTCTAGTTTTTTTTGAATCCAAGCGCCGTTTCACAATTCCAAGGGGAACCCTTTCAGCGGAGGCGTATAATCCACCGGCGGTGGGAAAATGTGAGATTTCCGACTGTAATTGCCGTTTATCTCAGAAACGGTACGAGATAGGTCCATGGTTGCTATTGAACGTTAATAGCAAGTCATGGATGGTGGATCGATCCGTGTCGGTTCCGATGACCTTGAGTGACAATGAAAGGCGGGACGCGAGGTGTCAAAATTTTCAGGCGGATCTCGATCGTTAACAACGCGAGTATCATCGTTTGTTTGACCTATAGAACGACCAAATTCGGCAGGATAACACAGGTGGGGAGGGTCCTATTTCTAGGAGATAAGCCACGCCCCTATCGCAAGGGGCGGTGCCTCAGCGCTCCCCAATTTTGGGGGTTCTCCTTATTTATGCCTACACCCTTTAACGCAGAACGACCAAATTTGACGTGGTAACATAGGGGAGGAATTTGTTTTTACGGGTAAGCCGTGCCCCTACCGCAAGTGGGCGGGGTACCAGCGCTCCCCAGTTTTTGGGGTTCTCCAGTATTTATGTCTACACCCTTTAAAAACGTAGAAGGACAAAATTTGGCACGGTAACATATGCGGAGCGACGTGTTTTAGGAGGTAAATAACGCCATTTTTATTTGCATAAATGCATACCGCGGTTTGTCAGCGACAGACGAGTTTCTTGTAGCACAGGTGGTGTGGTGACCCACAACTCAAAACCATGGCCGCCAGTGGTTTTCTGACAGCAGCAAAATGCATAAATTTGTTTTCGGCCAGGGCTGTGCTCCGGAACCCGCTGGAGGAGCTTTATGACGATCCCCAGACCTTCTAGTCGGCTGAAGGAGTCGGGGAAGGGAGGGAGGAAGGGGCATGGGAGGAGGGGTGGGGAAGGCAGGGTATTAGGAAGAGGGGAAGGAATGGGAGGGAGGGGCAACGGGAAGGGAATGGCGTATTGCTTCTAGGGGAAGCCCCTTGACCTCATTATGTTTTAAGCAAAATTGGATCAGGGACAACAAAATGGGGAGACCAGAGATTCATATAAGCGGTGGCTTTGTCGTTCCTAGTATCCTGGGAAACATCAATACTACAAAATGGATACCCTGCACTACCGTACTGGGCTTTCTACGTAAACAATAACGACTGTTTACTATTGCTGCCTACTCAGGTGGTGCCTGGGACGCAGATTTACTGCTGACAGGGTGCGCCTTGTTGTGTTGGTGACGGTGATGGTGATGGCTGATGGTGCCTGGCAGTGGTAGTTACTACTGCTATGGCTGCTGCTATCGTTACCATTTGTCGCTGAGTCACTTTTACTTGAGTTTTCGTGAATTTCCACAAATTCTGGGACATCGCCGCGACAGAAACAGTATAGTGATTTGTTACGCGTTTGGTTGCTGATTCACGAGTTCACATAAACGTGCAAATATTTTTCCGCACTGCATCAGAATCTGCGACCGCATCGGTGCAGATTCTGCAGTTACTGCATCAGTGCGCATCGTGTGTTTACGCGGGCAGATGTGGTCATTTGATAGTGGCGCCAGGACAGGATGTGCTATACATTACTTGTTATTATGGGACTTCTTATAAGCTAGACGTCATCTTGTGAAACTGAATGATGGGTCACCATCGGTGGTAGTGAGACAAAGATTAGGACTGGCAGATATTGTTGCAGTATTTCAGTGTGACAGATTACGAAGGTGCGGTCGCGTGCTACAAATGGATGGATGAAAAACTATGGAGTTCAACTATGAAGTTGAGTGTGTTAAACTCGCAGGTAAGGTACTAGCTGGTGGAGATATGAAGAACTTGAAGGTAAAAAAAGATGAACTGGTTGACAGTAAGTGGAGATGAAAAATTACGGGGAAATAACAGGACAATGGTGATAGTGCAGAGTAATGTGTACAAAAATACAATCATTCCTTGATGTTTTATAAGCCAGAGTCTGCTCTGGAATTTTGGTATACCGCTAACGGTGTAAAAATATTTCAGAAGTAATACACTGTAATTTTATTCGCGTACAAATCAGTGGCAAACGGATGTGCTCACGTGACAGGCTGTTGTTTGGCAGACTCACTGCCATCTCCCGGACCACCAAGAGGAGCCAGATTCTGCAAAATAACACTTCGGACATACAAACACTGAAGTCACCTACTAACAGTGCTAAGTTACGAATCCCACATGTTACACACATCACGTTACATCATATACAGCGTGACTTGATTAAAAAAAAATCAAACTTATTTCTTAGAAATAACTTTGGTCTTAGTCCAAGTTTGCACAAACTGTTCAAGCTGGGATACGTTATCTTCGGTCCCAGGTTAAAGTCACAAGAAGCGTACGGTCTTCAGTCGTAGGCCAAAGAGATGACCAAAGATCTGTTCTGAGACCAAACTTAATCCAAAATTAGCAACTCCAGCTACTGCAAAACTGCAGGCCTTTTCTTCTAATCTCTGTCTGTCTGTCTGCCTGTCTGTCCATTCGTCCGTCCGTCTCTCTCTCCCCCCTCTCTCCATGATTTATTGCAGCTAAGGATGACGGAAGTGGTGTTTTTCTTCTAATCTCTAGACAGAAGAAATCACTTGAATTTTTTGGTCTTGGATCCGTTCTTATCTCAACTTCAGCCCTTCAGCTACTCCGTTTGGTCTAAGAACTAAATGTGAGTTTTTCTATCAAGTCACCCGCGCTATCTTACAATCAAAACCACAGTGCATCAGTCCTGTCCTTGTGTACATAAAGACAGACTGCAGACTTTCCAACCAGTTCAGGGGTCGCGCCTGTTCTTTAATGGCAAAGCTTCTATTCTATGTTAATACATGTAGTTTATATCGCATCGAAGTGCAGCAAACAATGACAGACCAGAAAGTCATGGCATCTGCTGTAAGTATGCAGAGAAAATCATGAAACTCGAACCTGAATTTCAACGACGAAAGTCAACACGTTTGACTTTAACATGCTCGCACCGACCTGCAAAACAGATTTCACAGGTACGTGCATAACATTACTCACATACATCAGATGACTAGAAGAAGTATTACTAGCAACAACATTTTAAAATGTAACACTACTTATCACCAGTTTGTCTGTTAAAAAACCACAAGCTTTGGTGTCAAATTATTAGTTTCATCGTCAACTTCACTGCTAGGACTGGAAGCAGTCAGTTTTGTTATGTAGACAGGTAGATTAAGACGATTTGGACCTATTGAATGTATAGACAATGCCGACTGGGTGAAACGCTGTATTATGATGGAGCTCGATGGGACAAGACAGAGAGGTCGTCCACTGAAGAATTGGTGGGACTGTGTCAAGAAGGATATAAAGAGTTTGGGTCTGTTCCGAGAGGATGCACATTGTAGGAAAAAACCTAGAAGGATGAAAAAAGCGCTCAGAGAGACGCAAACACTGCCGCAGACCCCTTCCCCGGGGCGCAGGACCGCCAAAATTTAATCAGCTGGAGATGGTCACTACCTGCACCTACAGACCAAGTTTGGTGAAGATCGATGCACGCAATTTCGAGTTATCGTGGTAACAGACACCGCCCGCCTGCCACAAACACACAAACAGGACCGATTACAATACACTGCGCCGCTGGCTATCGCGCACTGTAATAAACTAGCATTAACACAAGCCGACACCGGTGTTATCAGTGTTGCACAGATCATCCCAGACCAACAATAATGCACGCCGTGTGTCGCGAGTATCCACAACTCGTTGCAGTGAACGCCACGTGTAACTAAGGTCATTCATTGCCAGTGTCAGTATTCATAGCGGCTTGAACGAGTGTCGCGTCCACCACCACCACCACGGCCTTGTCGACGACCTTCCACAAGCACCAACATCGACTTCTATCAGTTTGCTCAACCAAAAAGTAAGGCAGACGTTTATATTGCTACAACTTTTAAAACAGTTCACAAATTTCCGTCATACAGCTGCAGCAATTGATGCCAATGTTAAAGTGAGCCATAAACATATCAAAAGTTAACGGCAACACTGTGAACAAATGATGTGCTTAGGCCAGTGATATTTTAGTTCTTAAATTAATTTCAGTTTTAGTTTTTATTCTCTAGTCAGAATTTTTATTTTATTTAGTTTTAGTTTTTTGAATCTATGATAATTCTAGTTTTTATATAGTTTTTTGGTATGATTTTAGTTTTTATTTTATTTAGTTTTTTATAGTCTGTGAAATTTTACAACCCAGTGGCAGTCACGTGCAAGGCAAGGGGATACTAATCGCCGGAATGGCTCCAGATCTTAGCTATGATAACACACGCAGTGAGCGGTTGAATTTTTCTGGAATGAAATTAAAATAAAATTAGTTGCCAATATATTTTACTGAAATAGTTCTCGTTTTCGTTCGTTTCCTGTGTCGAAATTTTAGTTTTTATTTCCTTTTAGTTTTCTGGATCACTATAATTCTAGTTCTCTGAAAACGACGACCGATAATTCTAGTTCTCGTTTTAATTTTCGTAA
>Ga0049107_10000290_pt1 | contig 14181 bp, 10 predicted proteins | sample WorMetilPIANOSA1_FD_61187 | JGI IMG/M metagenome (GOLD analysis project Ga0049107, IMG submission 61187) | Marine gutless worms symbiont microbial communities from Max Planck institute for Marine Microbiology, Germany - Olavius ilvae PIANOSA.1 | ecosystem: Host-associated > Annelida > Digestive...
TTGTTTAAACTGTCATACTGCATCACGTAGTGACGATTTATTTTGACGTTGACAGGCGCCCTTGTAGTGACTCACGCCATGTTACGGCGCCTTACAAGTCGGCGTTGTATTATTATTATTATTATTATATCGAGTCACTAATAGGAAATCACATTCACATGTAGGCCTAGGCGATGAATCATGTCGAGAGTGTCACTTTTGATTATCTCGAGTGACCTTGAAAAGCGGGACGCGAGGGTATCCATTTTCCCGGCGGATCTCTATGTATACGGGTGCGTCTATGTTTGTAGCCTACAGTTTGACCAGCAACGATCAAAATCGGCAAACTAACACGTCTGGGAAGAGGAATGATTTTACGGTCGAATCTGGCCCCGAAACGTAAGGGTGCGGGTACCAGCGCTCGCAAACTTTTTGGACTACAACAATAAGCTGCATAGCCTACTGTATGACACATGGCGGCCAGATTTAACAAACTGTGCGGGAGGCCGCCACAATATGCCCTGACCCCTGCAAGTTGACCTTTGACCTTTTGACCTTGAAGGTGGTGTCGGAGTCACGTGTGACGTAAGCTACCTCTGTGCCAATTTTAGTCTTCCTACCTCTGTTTTCGACTTAGGCCCAATGTACGCGACAGAGAGACAGACGTCAGACGCGCATCATCGTTTAATTCCCCCTACCCTAGGGGCGGGACATAACAAGGTGACCAAACTAGGTCACAGGTAACTTTTTTTACAGCGTTCGTCATGTCCCCAACCTTAGGGGCGGGGCGGGTCAAACATGATTTTTGATACAACCGCGTATGCTCATACCGTTCAACCTAGAAGAACGCTGACAAACGATCTGTCTGCGGTATAGGGTAACTAACCTTCGTTTTCATGCATAACGTCCAGTGAAGGGCATCATATACTTAAAAAGTAGTTTAACTACAGCTACTTTTTCAACCACTCTGTAGTAGTTAAACTAAGTAGCTACTTCAGTGACAAAGTAGTTGAACTACTTAGGGTTACCTACTAGCCTACTAGTTGCAAAGTAATTGCAAAGTTGTTAACTATAGTTAACAACTTTGCAATTACTTTGCAACTATTTTGTCTAGATCAGTCTGAAATCATTCAAAACAAGCTGTAGGCAGGCGGCCGCCACGATATGCCCCGCCCCTCTCCCCGTGGGCGCAGAAGCGCCTTGCGCCGCCGAGCAACGTAGCAGCAGTTTCCCACGGCCAACACGTTCCCACACCCACCGCTGCAGCCGCCTGATGCGCCAACACGGCAGTGAGCAAAGCGGCCTGGTGACCTTAACCTATGACCTTTTGACCTTGAAAGTGGTGTCCGAGTCAAGTGTGACGTGGGCTACCTCTGTGCCAATTTTGGTCTTCTTAGGCCTCTCTGTTTTCGACTTAGGCCCGATGTACGCGACAGACAGACGTCAGGCAGACGTCAGACAGCATCATCGCTTAATGCCCCCGCCTATTAGGGACGGGGCATAACAAAGCCGGTGTATGCAGCAACCATATTTCTAACTGTATGCCTCAAAATAATGAACACGTCACTTCAATTTGACAAGTTTGTATCACAAAAAACACAATTTTCAGAGATGAACTGGTAGGTAATATATAAAATTTCACGCAATAGACTTCAACAGTCGGCTACTTTTACAGTAGTTTAACTACCTGGCATCTAACTACATTGGAGAGTAGTCTGACTACCTGTCAACAACCAACTACTTTGAAGTACCGGTAGTTAAATTTTCCCACTCAACTACTTTTTAGTAGTTTAACTACATAGCTAACTACAAAGTATACTGCCCATCACTGATACGTCACCATTGAAAAAAACAGTGACGCCATCACAGGGCATATGAATTGCATCATCGTAGAGTATTCGTGAACAACATTTCTTCCCATGAACTAGCGTATGGACAATTTTTACACTAGACTCGTATTTTCAAGATGTCCTGTAGCCTACTTCTGTCGAGTTTGAGCGTGACGGACGGCGTTTTCCACACAGCAGTCGCACACTGACACACAAGGCATCGATGTGTGCGCTCTTCAGGAAACACCGAGGCCACAACTACCGACTTTTTGCACGTAATAAACTGCAAGGAAGTCCATTTCGGCGCAGCCGTCTTTTCGTTGCGTATATTCATAGAATATTCATGGAAAATATGGAACGGCAACTGCAGCGCCTTCGGTGCTAGCAACGTGCCACTGTTTTTTTTGGTTCATTAGTCATACAGCTCACGCGTTTCACTATAATCATAGTCATAATCATAAAAACAATTTGTAACGCGCACAAAGTCAATGGATAAAACATTGAATCGGAAGCGCAGACTATGCAGACTTATAGGTGTCACCGGTGACGGGAAAAACTTCACGAAATTTTCTCTTGAAGTGAAAAATAGTAAGGAAATTCGGTGAAAATCGTGTAAACGTTTCAATTTTTTGTGTAATCGACACAAGCGTTTTGCAGCGTGTAATAATGGGGGGGGGGCTCTTCCAACAAATAAAGAGACAAACTTAGAAATTCACAACGGCCGTAATAATAATAACAACAAGCTGTAGGCCCGATGTATGCGACAGACAGACGGACGTCAGACAGCATCATCTCTTTATGCCCAGCTTATTAGGGGCGGAGGCATAATAACAGGGTGTAGTGGTAAATCAGGAATTATGGGAACGCTATCGACATGGCGGGCGCGGGAGCGCGAGCCTATAACGGGAGTCTGGAGACAGAGCCCCCAGCGGGGTTCAGGGCAGAGCCCCTGGTCAGGGGGTCAGGGGACGAAGCCCACTGAAAAAAGAAGAAAGGCTTTTAGCTTTTGGACATCAAATGGAAGCGGCAAATTTGCCTTATTCTCTGAAAGCGCCCAGAGTTTAAATATTACGGCAACGCTCCCATATCATCGTTGCCGCTGGTACGACACAATTTACCGGAACGCCGTTCCCGTACAAAAGTATTTATGAGAACGTCGTTCACACGCTGTAACAGTGTTGATAGGCCCACCTATATTTTCATCTGATGTGTATAATTAGTATGCTGGCTCCTAGACCCCTATGTATGTGAAGCCCATTAACTGCGGCTGGCTCTAGTAATTTGGCATTATTGCACTGCAGCTGCTTGCTTATCAGCGTATTCGAATATTTTGAGAAGAGATCTGAATACTACGTGCATCACTATTAACCGCGGCGTGTGACGTCACAGCTGTGGCCCAATCAGAGGAGGTCTGATTAATACATGGAGGCTTTTGAAACAAGCCTTCAGTAAAAGTAGAGATAAAAACCGCACGAGAGGTGAGTAGGTGATAATTATTGGTCCCACGGTTAGTACTTGTGAAGCACTGTGATCTGCTCGACTGAATACGAGCAAATTGTGACTGCGAATCCACAAGAAGATCGTTCTAGTCAGTGAGAAGCTACGAAGAAATCCGTGGGACCTTCGACAGCAAGGGTGGTCGTCGCCCATAGAGATCGATATCAACGACGGTGAACGGCGACTGTTCGACATCTCATCTGCGTTAACATCTGGATGGTAGATATCGTAACGGTGATCGACATCGCGACACTTCGCTGATGGTTGATGTCGTCTGAAGACAGAAGTCTACGAAGCATTGGCTAGGCCGTCAATTAATCATGATCTGCGCCTTTATGGGCAACGCTCTAAATCCACACCAATTATTAGGCTACTTCATCACTACTACATCGGTAGATGGGGAACGGGCCGATGCAGCGTCACGCCGCAGCGTGAGCTGAACCGGAAGTCAGACAGTTCGGTTTTAATGTAATTTTATTAATGCGGTACAGATTGATCACACGTACACGGCGACATATTCAACTGGCAGTTCATCGAACAGTCCTCCGCAACATAACAGTTTGACTGAGATATTTCTGATTCTATCGCATCATCTGCCGCTTGAGCTGTTGCTTAAATAACGACTAAATTTAGACGATAAAGCGGGCCTTCAACTCGTAAGCTGGTAGGACCTGGATGGTGTGATGGACTGACCAATCAGGAAGGAAGAAGATTACGTAATGCGCAGTTTCTATACTGGTAATGACGTCATTGTTGGCTGTGCGAGAACTAACACATTAATTTAGAAGCGTCAACTAAGGAATGTAGAAATAAGCATTTTGCACTTGCTGAATGCATGCGTGGCTGAATTCAAGGACGGTGGGTTGACTATGCAGCATACCGGTGACAGAAGTATTCCAGACAGTGGCGGCGTCAGCTATGGGATTAGGGGCTGAAGCCCCAGGTTTTGCCCAAGCTCCCCATTTTTTCTCACTGTGAGCAGTTAATAGACTTAATAGAATAAATTAAATTGAAAGTAATGCAGTTGTGCAGACACAACACACTGACTGCAATTCCATTTTTTTCTGATTTAATACTTTGAAGAAATCGTCAAAATCTATGACTGTAGAGGTCTGAAATTAAGCATCCTAGGCTCCTATAATATATACATAGAAAAGCATTTGTCGGCCGGGCGCGCCCGAACCCGCTGGAAAGCCTACAGCGCTCCCCCATGCATAGCTGGATTCAAAAGGAGCGGAGAAGAGAGGTGGAAAAGTGCAAGGAACAGCAGGGGGGAAGACAGGAAGAGGGGCATTTTCCAGGTGAACCTGGGTTAGCCGTTGTTCATTGAAGCAAAGGATGATGGAAGTGGTGGTGACAACTAGAGCTATATTTCGTGCAAAAGCTTCAGTCAAATCATCACGACCAACAAACCAACATCCAGTTTTTTACAGGCCGGATGCTCTTCCTGTCGCCCAACAAACGTGTCAAAGAACTGAAGGGAAAAATGTCACACCACCTAGACTTGCTTACCCCAAACTCACCTGGGGTCTTCCACCTTTATCTTTGACCACTAATAGCTCCTAGTTACCTTGTGGAAGGTTTGCTATGCCTCTCATCAGCCCTCTGATGCTAGTACCCCAATTAACGAAAATATCTCCAAGACATAAAAAACCACCACCGCGTACATCAGCAACATTCAACTAGCTGAAGAGTCGCATTCTTTAACCCTTAAAAAGTCCCGCATTTTCGGAAAGAGTTTCAGCGCGTTTTCCGAGGTGACTTTTGCGACAGTCGCAACGTCAACGGTCTTGATCTTTGCGACGTACTCGCACGCAATGCTCACGTTACGTGGCTCGTTGCGTACCTGTCAACGACACGCAACCACGTACATCGCGGACCACTATGTAGGCCAGCCTATACACCACACTGTGAACCAAAAACACACCGAAATTGTTTTTGTAATATCTTCTGTAAAACTTAGTCAATTCTGACAACTTTTTGTACCTGCAGTCAAAAAACAGCATAAGAATTTATTTTTTTCCGCTTCACCTAAATATTATATATGTCCCCGTTATCTGATCAAAATATGGCCTTCAGAGCTGAAAACCATTCTGCCAGCATGAGTAAAAAATAATTATCGCCTGCTACAATCATAGAGATGGCTACAACACGCATCTGGTAGTACCCCGCTGAATGCAATAAGTATGTGAGTTAGCAATCACATACAGTTCGCTGATTAGCTTAAACAAATGTAATCAGGTCATCGAAATTGCTAAAACAGCACTTTCTGTCGCAGAAATATACAAATTTTCACATTTCACAAGGTGCTATAGAGACAAGACGAAGCGGAAGCATCATACACACATAGCGCCAGGTCGAACCGAAAGCAACGCATAACTAGAAACAAAAGCATCGTCCCATGAAGGACAATGCATACCGGCAGGATATTGTCACCCGCATATGATGCTATACGCGAGAGTTAATTACAATGTTAATAGTATGTATACGAAGTATTTCGCACAACTATGCGGCCGAATTTTTACGTTTTGGAATATTTCCACCACAAACTAGCGATTCTTGTGGCGCCACCTACCGACGGAACTGCAAAATCTTTAGTGCGTTGCAAAGCACATCTGGTCCTCTAACAAACTGCGAAAACAGCGTCCAAATCGATGCATAACTGGCGACGCTATCCTTCCTCAAACTGGTACGAAATTGACCAAAAACGCGGTTCTAAATGTGGCGCTCTGTTTTGGCGCCATCTGACGCCACAGAGAAAAACGGCAATATAGGTGCACAACTACAATCCATCCTGTATACAACTGCTCAAAAAAGACTTGTGGAAAAACCTCCTGTATGACTTTTGGTGCGCACAGCGCACAAACTTGTTCATTCCGAGCCGTTTTTGGACTACCGATACGAAATTTGACACTTGCTGTCAGCACTACGTAGCGACGTGCGGAAAAAATTATATAGGTGCACATCTACAGTCTCGGCCCTAAACTACTGCAGTATAATTTTTTTTTCAAATCCCTCAGCTATCTATACGAAGTGGTGCGCACAAACTTTTCCGCCGAATTTTTGGATTTTCGCAATTTTTGACCGCAATTTCGCGATAATTGTGGCGCCACCTAGCGACGAAAATGAGAACTATGTAGTGCGTCTAAAAGAGCAATCCCTCTGAAAAAACGCTGTAAACCGCGTCAAAATCGGACAATAAACGGCAACGCAATGCTTGTTCGAACTATGCACCCCTCGAACGCACGGTGCTCCGGACTCGGAGCGTGACAAAAACCAAAAAAACAAAAAAATAAACACCACATTTTCGCACCTACAGCCGGCGCGCATTTTGCGATCTTCCCCAAACTTTGCATGGTGATAGACCTCGTCGTGCCCATCATAAAAGGTGTCATTCATTCATGACCCAACGCATAGTTTTTCCTACAGGGTGCACGGAAAAATTTGGCCTAATTTACAGACGCGCAGTTTCTCAGCAATAACTCCGTAATCTGTGAAGCGAATCACATGAAATTTGAAACACTAATGTAGGATAGTTAGGCGTATAAAAGCCGTAAAAATTTTCAAAATCGGTCAAGGGAGTCGCCTCTAGGGGGCGACTCTTTACCAAAAAGTGGAAATTTTTGATATTTTGGGGCCGCATTCCCACCCCCCTTTGGCGATTGAGGCAAAATTTTGCACAGCCAAGCGGACCCAAGTGCCCGTCGGCCCTGCCAAGTTTGACTTGAATCGGTGCAACGAGTCGCCCCTGCGGGGCGAAAAACCTGATTTTTGGCCTGTGAGTAAATTTAATGCCGGCAGTTTGCCGCTTCGCGGCATCCTGCCGGTAATTATCTCCTAGATGGATATAATTACAGTCTAACCTCTTTGGCTCGCCTCGCCGCTCGCCATGCTAATGCCCGGGCTAATTTCCACCCGCGCTTCTATCTCAGTTAGACCATCATTTCTCGTATCTCGCCCGAGCTACCATGACAGAGGTCGAACCGCAGAGGCTGCCCTGCGATTCGACCTCGGTACTAATTCGCCAAACCGCATGCAGCTGTCGTCGTCGCAATTTTCCGACTCAAGACGAAATGAATAATTCGTCCGTCGCGGCGTGCGGTGTGCGTCGTCGCGCCCGCCCGCAGAAATACAATTATTTATAAAAAAAATGGTCGCGAGCCAATGCGTCGCCGCTGTAGGTCCGTCGACGCCTCATCAAGTATTTAGTTGGCCGTCTCTTCCATCACCCCGTCGATGCTTTCAACACGTGGGTAGCGATAACGTTCGGAACGGTATCTCGGTCTAGGCACCTCGGCCGTTCTGCTCGACATCTGAACGGCAGGTGCAAGCCAGATCGTGTGCTGACATTTTCGCCACCCACCGCCACGCTGGCGGATCTACAGGCTCGACTTGCACCCCAAAACAGTTCCTCGTGGGTGGTCGAGATTAATAGGAAATTGATACATCAGCTAATGTGGTGGTTAAAACTACGATTCTACTTCGAGTGCTCGACTGCTGATCGAAGATCATTAAGGTCACAGTGATGTAACACGGGCCGCCGACCCGCTAGCCGCAGTTACGCTATTTATCTAGGCCGCAATCAGTGACGTTAACAGAGACTTGTGACTTGCGACCCACGGCCAATGCCGGGGACTTGGCACATAAGGCCAAGGCCAAGACCAAAGACTTAGTGCCCGAGACCACGGCCGTCGGAAGCGGGGGGTATGCAGGGGATCTGACACCCCCAACTATTTATGTGGAGGGGATATTGATATGTATACCACCCCCCCCAGAAAAACCTAATACCTAGCCATGCAAACTGTATGCAACACGTACTGAGATGCTGGGAAAGGCAATCTGACGGCTCAGAATACAAGAAAACCCTTCGGCGGCCGGGGCTGCGCCCCGGACCCCCCTCTGAGGGAACTTACAGCTCCTGCAAACGCCCTAGTTGGTGGGGAGGGGTTCCTGTCCCCTCCCCAAGAACTCCACCCCCACTGTCGGCCCTTCGGGCCTCGCCTCTTCTATCCCCACTCCAAAATTAGTTCCGACGCCCATGGGGGCCGAGGCCACGGACCCACATCAATCCTAACAAGTAACAACAAGTTACCTAAAACGAGACGCAAATTAGAAACACTGCTGAGATGGTAAGTAAATAATGCCATTACCATGTGCCGGTACATATTGCCGCTGCCAGCAGACACCATCACACCAATGCAACAGGGAATTTTTGTCACTTGCGGCTTGTGTCAAGTAAAAAGTCATACCAAGCATTCAATGCCAAGGCCAAGGACTTGGTGCATCAAGGCCAAGGACAAGGATTTTGGCCTTAAGGACCAAGAACTAACATAACTGGCCGCAATGCAGCAGTCCGGTCATCGAATGGTCGTAGCGCAGTCGAATTGCAGTTGAACAGTCAAATTGAAGTGGAATTGAAACTGAATCGTAGTTGTAACCACCGCCTTAACATCGACGAACACTGCTAACACGTGATCCAAAGCAGCAACATAACCTCCATGGACAAGCAACCATGCCAGGATTAACATTACATCTACATGTATGACACATTTCTGCATACATTTTTGTCTGGTCCGAGGGCCGGCGAATCAGACTCGAGTAAGATATGATCCAGCGGCACAGCTTCCACCAACCGATTCTTCTTTCGGTAAACAACAAACAGCAAATGCAACAGTTCTCTGTTTAGAAAAAAAATTCTTCAAACTGTATCAAAATCTTTAAACAGAATGAAACCAGCAGAGACACAAAAATATTGACAAGTCTCTCTCTCTCTCTCTCTCTCTCTCTCTCTCTCTCTCTCTCTCTCTCGCTCTCCATTTTAACGGCCATTTTCCAGGTGAACCTAGGTTAGCCAGTGTTTATTGAAGCAAAGGACGATAGAAGTGGTGGTGACAACTGGAGCTATAAATCGTGCAAAGCTCCAGTCAAATCATCACCACCAACAAACCAACATCCAGTTTTTTACGGGCCAAAAAATACTGACAAGTCATATAATGTATATGTTGTTGTTTAATCGTTTTACTTTTATGTGTCTCAATTGCTTTTATTCTACCTGGTATATGCATGCATCTATTTAGCCTGTGGGCTACAATATTTAATAAAGCCATTGTCATTGTCATGTTATTCAAACTTTGTACACGGCAGTGCAGAGAGGAGATTTACTGCCACATTGAACAACATAACGACAACAGCATTCGCTATAACGGCTAGTTTCCATCAGCCAGAATGTCAAACCGTCCCGGATTTTGCTGCAGGAAAGGAGACGCTGGAGGTGGCGTTGCTAACAGCTGTAACTCTAATGCAGGGTTTACAAGTACGATTCGACTTCGATTCGATAGATATTTATTCAGGTATGGTAAGGTAAGGTACTGATGATTAACGTCGCTTAACATAGCTCAGATGATTAGCGACATCGGGACAGACTAGGATATTATTATATTAATTATATTATATTATATTATGCCATTGTTACTAACATTATTATTTTTTGGGCCCACCAGCACAAAGCCTGTAGGCACCAAGACATTAAGAAAATGAAACAACGGATTGCAACGAGCTAGCTGGCTGCGAACGTGTTTTGAAATGAGACCGCATTACCCTTCTGTAGTGCCACAGACTATTATTATTATTATTACTTTTATTGCTAATTTTCCTATACTACACAACTACTGTATTACTACATCAACTACTCCTAAAGTAAATGTACCTGTACTATGATATTTCCTACTTATTTATATTTATTTAGGCCGCAGTGCAGTAACCTGCACACAGGAGGCCTGCAGCCATAATGTAGGTCGACGAATGGTCGTAGCGCGGCAAAGCTGCAGTCCACGGGAGCTGAACTGCAGTCGAATTGAATTCAAATTAAAGTCGAACTGAATGGCTCCGGAAAGAACCGAATAAGTTCCACAACTATGAAACTGAGAAAATCACTCGTAAAGCCAGTGACGCGGCAGAATATATCGAGTTGTTTGGTTCTTCCACCCGAGATCGTCATGAACGACGCATTTAATGTTATTCTCTGAACGTCCGCCAATATATGCGTCGTCGTGCATACCGATCTCGGGTGGAAGAACCAAACAACACGTTGTAATAGGTTTTGGAGAGCTGGCTGCAGTCGATTAGAATACGTAGACATTCGTTTAGTATATATTTACCGAATAATTAATATTTAAGTAATAATATTTTAAAACACTAAAATCTGACACTCCCCTACCACCAGTAAACAGAGCATCAGAAATAGAACACCACTGAGTGATGGGCAGAAAAAGAAATATATCGAGATGTTCGGTTCTTTCACGGAGCCATTCAATTGTAGTTGTGACCACCACACACGTGCACATCTCTGATCAAATCAGCACCATTATCCTATCAACACCGAGTTTTTTTTACAGGCCAGCGCCCTTCGTGTCGCCTAACTAACAGTGTCAAAGCACTGAACAGGTAAACTAGTACGTACTTAAATGTTTCAAAATCTAAACACCTAGAAAAATTCACTCTATAAACCAAAATTTCCCAGTTTTGACGCTTTCTCAAGCTACTCTGTTCAGACAGGCAGATAAAAGAATTTACATTTGCATCCTGCTCGCTACTACCAGTGGTTTCGCTTTTCCAGTAACACCCCAGGTAAGGGTGGACCACAAAAAGATTCTTTGCACACTGCTGGTATATGCCATTCCTGTTGCCTATAGAGATGAGCATGGACCAAAAAATTCAGGCGCTGCCGCACATTCTACTTTCCTTTAACGGCCCGGCCCAGCCCGACCGGGTTTGGTTTGGCCCACATCAAATGATCATCACAATGCACAACTAGAAGGATGTATTGACGACGAGCGTCAATTCAAGATGGCCAAGCGTCCACAAGCGTCTGGCTGGTGACGCCACTGTTCTGAAACGGTTTTTCCGCGATAACTTCGTTATTTTTCGTCGTAGATCGAAAAGAATAGCATTTTTGGAATCAGTGAAGTGTATGGTTTCCTATTAGTGTTCTTTAGTAACTTTGTCCCTAAAACGTACCGTTTTTGAGATATTCGACTTCTAAGTATACAGTGACCTTGAAACCGGGGTTGGGGTCACTCAAGGTCATCGAAAATTATACCATACAATCCGGCACCCATGACTTCCTATTAACGTTCCATAGTAACCAAACCATCGTCCTATCTCGCACCGTTTCCTAGATAAATGGCCATTTCCGTCGAAAATCGCCAATTTTTCCTACCTCCCGTGTATTAAACGCCCCCGATTAAGGGGTTTCCCTTGGAATTTGGTATCGGCGTAAGGGGCCCCGAATGCTTCTATGATTGGGCTATCAGAAGGTCAAAAAAAGTTTTAAGATAGGTTTAGTCGTTTTGATACAATACCGGCTGTGACAGACAGCCACCCAGCCACGTTGCCGTAGCAAGTACCGCGCGTACCGCGCTTACGCGCAGGTAAAAATTCGCCTTTCATCGCAACATACGGTCTTATATCATTTGCTGTTAATGAGACAATCTTTTGTATTACGTAACTTAGAACATGACGACGTCAAGTTTTCAGTGGGTCACTCAATGGGTCGTGATCTATTGCCTGCTGTGAAAATATGATGCCTGTGACGTCAGGCATTGCTGGTCGAAGTTAAGTGCTGTGCAGTTTTAGTGACGTGCAGGTGGAATGCACTGAATTTCTGCCAGTAAATGAGTATTAGAAATATTGGACAAGGCAGTTAACACTGCTGGTTTGGCAACCACAGATGATCATCGGACCCAAGTAAGTGGATTTATATGCGGTGCACTTTAAGTAAAATGTCACAAGACCTGGCCACATGAAGCTGCCCGGCCCGTGGGATGAACTGTGCAACCCGTACGCATGCCCGGCCCGATGCTCATTTCTGGTTGTAAAACCAGCAGCGTCAAAGAACTGTGTCGGTATGTACAGAACATCATTATCATACCTGCTCACTGCGTACGATGGAAGGCGGAATCGAGAAAAAGTAGCCGCAGTGAACTCCCTCGAGCGCAACAGATGGCTTTCCGTCAAATGCATGCAAAAGTACTTTCTCTGCACCTGTCATCCACACTAACAATATTAAAAGGTAATGGTAGTCCCATACTCAAAACGAGCGTATGGTTCCGATCTTATCCTGGTCTTCAGCAGTCAGCCCGCAGGTGACCAAAGCCTGGTCTGGTAGGCTGCCATTACTTTTCGCCAGGCCCGCTTTTACCCACAGTCCTCTAGATCACTTGTTATAGAGGGTTGTGGGTTGGTTACCTCCTCAGCCGCCGAGCATCACCACCGGACTCTGCTGGTACCAAATTATACTGCTCGGTGACAGAGGCACATGTGTGTAAACAACTTGCCCAGGTTGCACTCGGCAGTGCGGAGGCCTGGATTCGAACCCGCGACCTGTTGATCGCAAGTCCGGTTCCCTAACCACTCGGCCAGCAAGCCACACAGTAACAATATTATCATTAACTATTACAAATATTCTATACCATAGAAATGAATCTACATAACCGTGTCTGTAAACGTAACGAACATAGGTTCTCACACAAAAAAACCAATGAGCACGGTCAACATTTTGAATTACTTGCATAACTAGCTGTTAGTTAAGCACATAAAATAACGTTCCCAAAACACTCTTGCACATTGGCTGCCTAGCTATACACATCATCCTCGCTTGTAATAATAATAATAAAAATTCGCCATTCATCACAGTTTTACTGTACAACAGTTTGCCGGCCTCTGACTGCATGGACTGATGGTCATACCTAACACGTCATTTTCTTAATTTTTAAACTACCTCGGGAATATACCTACCGAGGGCAAAAAAATAGTAATAATAATAATAATAATAATAAAACGGATTTTTATAGCGCCGTGGTGTCCTAGTATACAGAGGCGCTGTACTGATATACCTACGTGCCAAGTCAACTTGCGTTGTTCTAGTGGGCAGGACAGGCTATTTCCAACCTTCAGCTCGTCTGCCTCAGAGATTCAGCCATCTCTCACCACTGTCCTTCAGGTGTCCTGTGCCTGCAGGACCCACAACTTCTTCCGAACCATTTGTCATGCAAACGATCTCCCAATTACTTATCGCTTTTCAAAAATTAGTGCGGCTTCTGCAACTCACACTCAGTCAATCTTTGCAAGTTTTCTTTCTCCTTATGCCATCCTTTTTCCACATAGCCCCCCAAAAAAACAAAATTATGGGAAACGTTGGTCCTGTCTGTGCACTAAGCTGCCACTGCCACCAGTCATTTCAGAGGCGTACGTGCAAGGGGCCACGGGGGTCTTGCCCCCCCCCAATGGCTGCATGATCGTCCACAGTGAGCAATATTAGTGTCAGGAGAGGCCATCCTGAGTGTTGAAAATAGTGGAAAACCTTTGGGCGGTCGGGGCTCCGCCCCAAACCCCACTGGGAGATCACAGCGCTCCCCCAGACCCCTAGCTGGTGGGGAGGGGGCTTACTGCTCCCTTTCCCAGGGTGCCCCCTCTTTTTCAACATCCATTTTCCATGACTTTTCCATGACCAAAAAAATGAAAGTCCATGACCTATCGGCACAAGATATATTTCCAAGCAAACGGTATACGACTTATGAATGCATACCAGAATTAGTAGTGACAGTTCCATCTGCTCGTAGTACCATGAGCATAGCTGTAAAGAATTGGTCAGTAAGTAAGCGTGTGAAAACTGTGTCAGCAGCATCACATTACGGTTCATAATTTGACTTTATAAATGAAGTTGTGTCACTTTTACAGAATTGCTCATGCTCAATGAAGTAGTAAAAATTCCATGACATTATCATCATTTTCCATGACTTTCCATGACCTTTGCTATTTTCCATGACTTTCCAGGCCTGGAAAATGGTCTTCCTAAATTCCATGACTTTCCATGACC
>Ga0049107_10000291_pt1 | contig 14171 bp, 15 predicted proteins | sample WorMetilPIANOSA1_FD_61187 | JGI IMG/M metagenome (GOLD analysis project Ga0049107, IMG submission 61187) | Marine gutless worms symbiont microbial communities from Max Planck institute for Marine Microbiology, Germany - Olavius ilvae PIANOSA.1 | ecosystem: Host-associated > Annelida > Digestive...
CTACAAGTCATTTCAACCCAAGCCGGAGAACATCGATGAGCTCAAGAAAGTTCTGCAGTTGATATGGGACCAGCTGCCACAGGACTCGATCAACAAAGCCATATTGAGCTTTCCGAAAAGGCTTCGGGTTGTGTGCAAGTTGGTGGTGGATACTTCGAACATACGCTAAAATGAACTACTTGTCAGATTTTGATATTTGTAATAACACTCGATGTTTCTTGACAATGAAAATTACAAGTTTCTGTTGATTATTCCGTACAGAATTGAACATATGGCATAGAATATTTATATAGCCATAACTTTGGAGAAATATAAAATTTTAATTTTAAAAAAATCAGAATTGTAGCAGGATCTCTCCCATATAAATCAAGAAATTTGGGTATAAAAATCTCACACGGTTGTCGAGAAATTGCGTTTTGTCCAGTGGGGTATTTTAATTTGAGCCACCCTGTATATCTTGAGAACATCCATTTAAAAGCTAACAGATCAAGGATAAGCTATAATATAAAGAGTATACTGGATCAGGATTACAATTTGGCTGACAGCCAACGACTGGTTACTTAATTCCTGTCCTGAAAGTTCAACTACTTGGAATAACTACCAAACTAAGAAATTTCATTGAAATCCATCATCCACAAGTTTTTTAGATATGCCGCTTAACAGAATAATACCAATATATAAAAACAACATCCTTTGTGAGGGTACATGACAAAATGTAATCCATCACAATCCGCATTCCACATCAAGATAGATAGAACATCTGACTGTCAAGTACAGGCTCTCACAAGAGTGCACAGCTCTTTCTATTTCACGTCACTTTATATGCTGACAAAGGCGTTTCAGTTTTTTTTTATTCACTTGCGATTTTTTTTTGCTTTTGCTTTTTGCATTTTAGCTTTTATTTTCTTGCACTGTACTGTATTTGTCTGCCTGAGTGGTGAACAAAGTTCGTCATCACAACAATAACTACAACGTTTTACAACTCACTTGAGAGCTGATCATCTCTAGAGCCTCGGTACTTAGACGTGCCACGGCTCAGACGAGGCAGCGACTTGTAATCCGGTGGATACACATCGACTGTTAACAAGTTGTCGTGTTTTGACACACGTGATCCGATGTCCTCCATCAGATCTTGACAGCCAACCAACCTGAACGCCATCAGCAATCAGTCTTTATTATTATTTCTATATTACCGTAAAACTTCGAATAGAAGCTGGGCCCCGGATAGACGCCGGGCCCAGCATACAGGCCGGGGGTAGATGTAAATGAATACTTCCGTAAGTTGTAGTAAAAGTCTGATTTAATAATTTATAGTTGTTCCCTCTCGTAACAGAACTGGAATTCACACTAATTTGAGGAACGATAGTAATGTCATATTTTTGCTTAACTATCTTAAAGACTTCTATCATGTCCCATCGCAATCTTCTGTACTTCAATGTTGCTAGATTTAATTGTATCGGGTGATCCTTATACGAATATTTCTTAATAGATATAATAAACTTTGTAGCCCTCTTTTGCACCTTCTCAATATGCGCTGTTTTAGTGTAAAAATAAACAAAATACTGATACCGGTAAACATGAAAATTGAAGATTTTTTTGAATAAAATAACACAAACTTGACATGTTATGATAGAAGCTGGGCCCTGGATAGACGCCGTCGCCGGACCCCGCATACAGGCCGGGGGTCTGACTCACTTGTACTGATAGAAGCCGGGGGCTTCTATCCGAAGTTTTACGGTATGTACTCTTCATTTATGTCCCTTAGCACAATACATGTGTTACGACAATGCACTCAACAAAATTACACTCTGCGTAATCGGAGTCGGGTTCCGGTGTCGTCGCCTAGGCGACCGCCGGCAAAGTTCCTGCCGCCGAAGTGACCGATCTAATTTCGGATCGATGGTGACATCTTTTAAAGGTTATATTTTGCGTTGTCCCCCAATAGAAGAAAAGTGGTGGATATCTAGATCCACTAAAATGGAGTCGGTGACATAGACTTCTCTACATTTAACTTTTTTTACTTCTATACATGTGCAGTGCTTTGACGTTGGTTGGTGACAGGAAGGACATCCGGCCTACAAAAAATCTTTCATCGGCAATCGCCAAAGGTTATTTGAAGAACCTTTGCCAGAACTGACCTAATCTGGAAAATAGGCTGGCTAAACAAAACACCATTATTTAGACTGGTTCCCACACGAGTCTTGAGAAAAAGCTATGGGCTGCTGCTGCTGCTACTACTACTACTACTCTAGGCTTTTGTTTAACCAACCTAATTTTTTTGCAGATCACTCCAAGGTAGGTCAAAGCCCGAAAATGTCTTCCAAATAAGAGCCCCGTGTGGGCTCCAGGGTTGTAAGAATACTCGCTCCATTTCCTGGCCGGATGTCATACAAGGTGACTAAACCAGGCTCTGTTTGTCCGGTCTCTTAGCCTAAGTTTCTTTTGATGTATGTGTTGTGCTGTTAACTAGGTTTTAGGTTGTGTTATTTCTATGTTATTTGTGTGTTTTGTCATTTGGTTGTTCTTGTTAGGTTGTCAGTAACAGTGCAAGTGATTGACTGGAAAGACTTGTCTCCGAAATGACCTATAATGTGTTGATAGGGATGTTAAACTCTACTCACTCACTCACCCACTCCAAATAAGGAACCTTCGAGGAGTGCTTCTGCCAGATTTTTTAAAAGACAAGTGCCCTGAAGGAGTACGTTTTGCTCGTCGTACAACAGAAGGAAAAGCTCATTGCACAACCTGACACTAAGCTGACCGGACAACGCCGCCATCTTGGTCAGCGTCTGATACGACCGAGGCTTCGACAGCGACGACGTCTCCAGCTCCTGGCGGACGATGTCGCGCCTGTTCATCTTGGAGTCGGCCGGCAGCTCGGCCAGTCGCAGGTCCAGCGCCAGACGCAGCAGTTCCAGCTTGGCACGAGCCAGTGACAGCGTATTCTCCGCCTGAACACGTGGGTTCAGCAAACACACATCACCACAAATTGCAAGTTTTCATCTCGTCAATTTAAACATAAAGGGTCAACTGCACAAACATTACTCAAAACATTCTCTCCGGTATGGTATGGTATACTAGAGTGTAACGTCCCACTCGACACAGTATAGGTAATTTCTGAGACGGGGGCCCTGAGCAGTGATGTACATCTCCTATTCAGTAATGGAGGGCCAGCGACATTATAACCCCCTTAACCCGCGTTGCTTTCGTTTACAATGGCCCAAAAGGGATGGAACTAGCTCCTAACCCACATTGTAGTGGAGGTAGCTAAAGCTCTAGAAGGCTCATTTAAATTAGTTACGCTAGCACCAAGAACTGTAAGGGAGATGACTCATCTACCCAAGGTAACACAAAAGAAAGGGGACACAAACAAATTTAAAAAAAAACAAATCAAACAACAAACAAATCAAAAGTACAAATAAAACACGCAAAGCACAAACCTAGGCAAAATATGTAAAAAAAACACACTCTGCCCAATTGGGCTTTATGAACTGGTCCTGGTAGCTGTGCACATGGAAAACTTCCAATGTACAGCATACATATTCAATCCGCGTTTCCGTCAGCTGTTGGTTGACGATCAGTTTGATGCTAGATGCCTCCATCTTCTTCAATCTCTTGCTGAGTCTGTTGCTGTTGTGATATCAAGTCCGAGATCTGCAATGTCATCTTTGACATATCCGTCCATCTTTTTAGCTGTCTTCCTACATTCCAAGTCCCTTCTATATGGCACTGCATTGCTCTTGATGGCAGTCATCTTTCGTCCATTCTTGTAACATGTCCAAACCATGTCAGTCCAGCGACATTCAAGTCTGTATAGAAGAACGGAGCTAAGTGTCCATTATGTGCGGCAACTTCGATTGATCTGGTCATCATTTACTTCAGAAGTGGCTAAGACATTGCTCCACGTGTTCATCAGCAGTTGCCTGGACTACTGCAACAGCCTGCTGTACAGCATTGGCAATGGTCTGCCGAAGAATCTCCAGACAGTACAGAATTCAGCAGTGCACGTTGTGGCCGGCGCAAGAAAGTTCAACCACATCACAGCGGTACTGTGCGACCTCTGCTGGCTTCCCATCCGGCAGAGAATACAGTTCAAGCTTGCCATGATCGTCTTCAAGTGCCTTTACGGTCTTGCCCCGTTGTATTTGGCAGACGACTGTATCTTGGTCTCTACAGTAGCCGGTCGACATCATCTGCGCTCGGCCAACACCATGAAACTGTCGGCACAGTGAACAAGAACGGTCATCGGCACCAGAGCTTTCACAGTGTCCGCTGCTGTCATCTGGAAGTCTACAAAGAGAGCTCAGACTGACGTCGTCCATCCAGACATTCGTACGGAAGCTCAAAACTTTTTACACCAGCTCAATAATGTAACTGCGGCACATTTGAGGACCGTTTAAACTGTGTGCTACTTAAAAGGGCCAGTCACGTGAATGTGAACAGTTAAGGGACACTTTTCTATATACTGAACAAGTACATTGACTTCGAACCTACGTATAAGAATAATAATTTTATTAAACCACAGTATAACAATTTACTCAACACACAACACTGTGGCAGGTTGCCAGAAAAGACAAATATCACGCTGGCCACCTTAACAAAAAAACACACACACACACAAAAAGAGATAACATATGAACACAAAACTACAAACAAAGAAAGGAAAAGAGCGTATATATTTTCAAACTGTTAAAACGTTTAACATAACATATGCCTCCTAGGATTGGAACCAGTCAGTTTGATGATCAAAAAGAGTAGGTTGAGATGGTTTGGACACGTTGAACGAAAAGATGACAATGACTGGGTCAAACGTTGTATAACATGGCAAGTTGAAGGAATTAGACAGAGAGGATGCCCGAAAAATACCTGGTGGGATTGTGTTAAGAATGACATGGAAAGTTTAGGTCTGTCCCAAAAGGATGTGCAGTCCAGGAATAAATTGAGAAGGAAAATTAAGGGGGGCAACCGGCTAACCCAGGTTCACCTGGAAAACTGGCCGTTAAAACGGAGTGTGTGTGTGTATAAATGTAATGGCTATAACATCTACAACTAATCCAACTCCCAAAAATAGTCTATGCTAGAACAGACAACTAAACGAGAACAGATAAGATAAAGAACACAAAAAGCACAAAATAACAAAAAACCCAGTCAAAGTGATCATGGTAATAACATAAAAACACATTGAAAAGAAATCTAGCATAACAGAGGAGAGACACAATTTAACTACAAACTTCATATTCCATGGAACTGATCACACATACCACACCAGCATCTAGTAAACATAGACAATTCGGCATCATTGTAGGTCATCATCTTAATTTCTAACAAAGTGATGTATAGACAAGGTCAACAACCTCTTGAACTGCTTTTTTGTCAACCGACTTGAGAACCTTGAGATGTTTCAGCATGTTCTGAGATCCTTCCTGTACAGCCGACTCTATGCGGATGTGATGTCGAATTTCCTCAATGCGCTCAATCAACAGATTCTCTTGGTGCTTTGCCGCTAACAGATAATATATACAACAATATACAACAAATGCCAGAAAATCAACTAATATGCACTCACACTAGCAACAAAACCATTCAACGAAATAAATAAACTGTTTAGGGCCGTTCCAGCAAAAATATGCATCTGACTCGGGGATGGTCACCGAAATTTTACCACCATCTGGCAGAAAGTTGGCCTCCTGGGACACCAAAATGTCAGATTTTTTCTACTTTGTTCGATATCACCCACCCCAGATTTGCACAGTTTGTCCCACATGCCCATTATTACATTAGAGTGGCACTCTGGCAGTATTGTCTAAAGTATCAGCAACTGCCATTACTGGAGGAAAGAAACTGTTGTCATCTACCCAATGGTGTGTGGATTTTTGCCGCAACAGCGGCCATCATAAGAGGGCTTTTCCAGAAGACCACTAGGTAATACGAATCAGATAAAACAGCTTGTATCTTAAATTCAGTACCAGTGCAACTTATTTAGTGAAGACCCATCTCTAAAATGATCTCTGGTATGTCCAGTCAGACACTATAACCAACACTCAATCATCGTTTAGATTCTGTAACACCAGTGTTCCTGATAACAAACAAAAACTGAAATTACGTCTGCATTTGGACTCCATCGTAACCAGTGCTATATTCGTGAGACTCAAGTCCTGGTTTCAAGATGTCTCGTGAATCACTTTTACAGTGTTGGTCTCAGACTCTTTAAAGTCCCAGTCTTGGTCTCATCTTGCACCCATGCCCTAACTGATGCTTATGCTTAACTGAAGTCTTGGTAAAGGAATTAATATCTTGTGGTATAAGATAATGACAAATACTGAAGAATTAAACTGCAGAAGTAAAAAATCACAGGAATATCGACAGCATTTAATCAGTGGTTACAATTGGATTTGGCATGCAGGCTTGTCAGAGATGTAGTTCTTGACATTCAAGTCTTGGGCTTGAGGTATCTTGAGACTCAATTTTAGAGTCCTCACCTTGAGTCCTGTTGCAGTCTGAAAAACTCGACTTCTCGGTTACGGTTTCAGTCCTGAACTTGTTTAGTTGCACCCATATCACAGACTCTTTAATGTTATTATTCTTGGCAAAAAAAAACTGCGACAAGAACTGACGTGACAATAAGCAGGAAGTTTTGACAACAGCCACGGATCATCATCCCTTCAGTGCTTCCACACTGTCGTCTGGGCAAGTGGAAGAACATCTGGCCTGTCTCCAAAGACAGAAATCTCCAAAGATTTGGTGACCCTTATGGATCTGGTCAAACCTGGAGTAATCCTGGAAAAACAGGCCAGTTAAACAATGACACTAGATTAACAGCCATTTACCTGGACAATCTAAGTATGCCAGTACCGGGATGGCTCCATTCTGGATTTTACTGCAGCTATGGATGATGGACGTGGCGAGTGGTGATAACTGGAGCTATAACACATGCACAGCTCCAGTCAAATCGTCGCCACCAACAAACCAAAACCCATCTTTTTCTACACTGGCAAGATGCCCTTCCTATCGCCCAGCGGCCCAACCAAGTGTCAAAGCACTGAAGAGTAAAAATACCACATTCCAAGGACCTGCTCACCCCAAGCTCACCCGGGTCTTCTAACCTCGTCTTTGACCACTAGAGGCTGCTGGTTCCCTTGATAAGCCTCTCGTCAGCCCTTTGCGATGCCAGTACCCTCAAAAACTGGCCAGTTAAATGAGAAACTAAACTAGTAGGAGAAATATAAGCAAAAAACTGAAATTACAGTCTTCTTCCGGAGCTCCGGACTTCATGTTGCGCAGTCTCAGCTGCTGCATGCGGATGTAGTCGATCTTGCGACGGGAGTCGGCAAGCATCGCCTGCGCATCGGCCAGCTTCTTCTTATCCCCGGACGAGCCGCCGTAGCGTTCCATCATGTTCTCGGCACCTTGTTTCACCTGCAAACGTTCGCAAATGTGTTCGACGTCAGGCACTAAAGCATAAATGTTACTGCCCTCAGTACTCCGACACTGTCGTTTCAGCTTCACAAGATTCACAGAGAACTTCTAAAATATCACAAGGACTTTTCGTTTTTATTCAAAAGTTTTCCGTGATCCCTGTGAAGCTTAGCCAACAGTGTTGCAGTATTGAAGGCAGTATTTACTGCCTTCAATACTGCAACACTGTTGCTTAAGCTTCACAGCATTCACAGAGAACTTTTGAAGAAACCAAGAAGACTTTTCATGACCAAAATTCGTTATTTCAGGGACCAAGATTTGTAATTGGCAAGGTTGCAAGGTTTACGACTGACTCTCAAATTGCTATTAATGGACGTAATAGATTGAATAAATTACCCACTAGTAATACATTAGAACATGAGCTGACAAGTAATAGTCATTTACTGAAATTCCTACATGCATTTTGCAACTGAGCTTTCCAGGAATACAATTCATAATTCAAGGACTTCCAACACTTTCAATGACCTTCTCCGTTTTCAAGGGTTTTTGATGGCATTTTATTTTAAGACTAAATTCAAGCACTTACCAAGGATTGTTCAAGGACCCTGGCATCAGGAGTGGAATTGGGTCTATAAAAAGCTGACTGAGCAATCCCTCCTGAGGACATAACATAACACTTCATTTAATGAATGGCTTGTCAGCCGCAAACTATGTACAACCATACATACGGTGGTTAAAATTAAGTAAAACTATTAAATATATACACACATAGCAGATTGCTATAAAAGTCAGTAGCCGTCTTTATATAAAACACGGACTAAAAAGTTGCGTTCGTTTAAATCGGTGGTTTTGTCAATTAATGCTTTACTATAGAGTTCTGACTCTCAATGAGTAAGCTGGTGCTTGTCTTTCAGGTAAGAATGTCTGCAGGACGTGGTTTTTGTTTGAAAGTATATGTAAAAAGTATGCATCATCAGCATCAGTAAACAGTTCCGCCATTGTGGGCATGTTCAGCTCACAGTAACCAGATCTCTTGCATCTTCGTAAGAACGCATCAGGTTTCGCTCGGTCGGCTGCTGAACAACAGCCGGAACATGCTGGAGCACAGTACAGTATCTGTAGGAAACCAGGCCTAATCTACCAGGTGTGGCAAAAAATTAATCACTAAAATTATTTGCTGTTTCCTCAGTAACAACTTGAAATTTCACTGTGAACTTTTACGCATTCATGCGACCATTGCATTTAAGATTATTAAACGCCGCTTAGGCTAAGTCTGGATAGAATAGTCACATAAACCTGTAAAATTTCACACTGACATCCCAAGAGCTTGCTGAGAAAACGGCAAATAATTTTAGGGGATTACTTTTTTGCCACACCCCGTATAGTAACTGATCAAAGCACTGGTAAAATCTGACAATATGTGTGGGTGACTATATAACACTGCAAAGTACACCACCTTGAGCTCAATGGCCAGTCGTTTCTCCAGAGCAGCAAGTCCCTGAGCGATAGGATCTGTTTGTGAAGTAGCCTGAATATCATGATCTGGTGTTATACGTCCACTGCTGTCAGCTAAAATCAGACACTCGGCATTTAATTACTGCTCATAAAGCAGTCATCATCATCATCATCTACATTCAGTTAGTTAATTGGTGTTTAATGGCACTTTCAGCACAGATAGGCTATATCATGCCACAGAAGTATGAAATATATCATTTAGGGTCCGGGAACAAAACAAACACATAAAACAATGAAAACAATACACTAAATCAAGAAAATCGTAAACATTCTTCGGCCTGGGTTTTGTGGAGACGATCCCCTCGCCATGATTAGGCTTCCTCAGAGGAAGCTTTCTAGCCAATCACTTGGTAAGCACTCACAACTTAACCAGAACAACCAAAAGACAGAACATATACCCCGGTACCAACTTAAACTAATAATACATAAAAAATAGCCCCAAAAAGCAACAATACAATGTAAAAACTATACTAAGTCTAAAACAAAGACAGACAGAGCCTGGTTTAGTCGCCTTTTACAATATCTGGCCAGAAAATGGAGCGGGTCTATTGTTACAACCCCAGACCCTGCATGTGCCACGCGGCTTATCGTTTACAACTTTTATAACTATTTTGCAATGGTTATCTACAGCAGACATGTAAACCAAGTCTTGTGGTAATGGTATGTAATTAATCCTCAGTATATGCAATCCAGTAGGCCTACACTTTAAGCTGATCCCAAACCCAGGTACACTGAAGGGTTGCTGCTACAGCCAAGACATCCAGCATAAAAGCCACCAGCACATCAAACAGAGATTTAACACTATTCCAGAGTTCCACAAGCACATAAGAAAAAAATAGGTAATCTCCAGTACTTTCAAAGACCCTTTTCCCAATGTTTTAAGGACCTAATTAGATGTTTTTCACACTTTTGAGACAATTAGTCTCAAATCAAATTAATCTTAAATCACAGACCAAGTAACTGGAGACAAAGATACCAAGTAATTTAAGTAAATGAATGGTGGCTTCTAATAAAATAAATGTTAGAAACTTAGTTACCAGTTTAAAAACTCACTGTAAGGGCGATAGTCATCTATAGCTTAAAACTGCAAGTATCATTTGGCCAGGACTCACGACTAAACATAGGTATATCACCCTTTGTTTTTTCATGAGTGCTGGCTTCTACTTAACACTGATCCGACATGCATCAACCATTCTGAAGTGATGACTGTGCAGCATTACAGAAATTTGGTTTATTATTATTATTATTATTATAATTCTTTATTTTCGAAAGACAGTGCTGGTCGCTATGGTTGTTTGACTGTGTTGCATAGAAGTGAAATTAGCTATATTGTAAACTACTTAGCCACTGCTTAACTATTTTCTTTTTTAGTGCTTTTCTTTTATTGCTGTTATCATACTGTACTACGTACATGATGCCATAATAACATAAACAAGCTGTGTAGGAGGCCACCACAATATGCCCCCACCCCCTGTGACCTTTCACCTTTAAAGTGGTGTCCGAGTCATGTGTGACGTGGGCTACCTCTGTGCCAATTTTAGTCTTCCTAGGCCTCTCTGTTCTCGACTTAGGCCCGATGTACACGACAGACAGACAGACAGACAGACAGCAATCGCTTAATGCCCCCACCTAGGGGGCGGAGGCATAATAAAATTATAAATTATTATTTGTATGATCATAATCATCATATTGAAAAGAAGAGGAATTGAAGCAAAGTTTTTGTGGCCGAAAAAGACCTGGTGGGATTGTGTTAAGAATGACATGGAAAGTTTAGGCCTGTCCCAAAAGGATGCACAGTCCAAGAATAAATGCAGAAGGAGAATTAAGGGGGCAACCGGCTAAACCAGGTTCACCTGGAAAAATGGCCGTTAAAACGGAGTGTATGTATGATCATAATCATCATAATACAAGCAAGTATTGTGCAACAACCTGACTGACGAGCGGGCATCGAGAATGACGTGCTACCATCATTGGTCATCAGTTGGAATGTTCTTATTTCTTCAAGTTCTTGGTTTAGCTCCTCGAGCCGAGCGTTCGACCTCTTGATCTCGGCACTGATGTCTGACTTTGATGTCTTCCGCAGCGTGGACGCTCGACGGAGGTTTTCCGCACCTTCCTTGATCTTCAGCTCCTTCTGAATCTGCTTCCTAATGCGTTCCTCTTCTTCCTTGAGTCGTCTCTGTACCTCGGTTGTTGGAGTTTCTGCTGTAAATCCATAGCGATCAGACAGATGTTGAAGAGTTGGATCGATCTGAGAGTTCTGCTAAAAAAAATAAAACAATTCACCACTCTTAACATTGTGTCCATAATGTTATTTCAACTTCTGCTAATTATCAATTTTTATTCCATCGACAACGGTTTAAAGATAACGGTCTTTGACGAAAGAAATTAATTTTTGCTAACGATGAGGAGTGACGACTGACAATTTTCTGTCAACGAGACGAAAAGTATGATAAAAATGTCAGCAAGTATATGACAAAAATGCAATGCACATGAACAGCAACTGGACATTCCAAAGATCGATGAAATTTCCACATCTTGCATTCCATGTACCGGTATATTACAATGTATAGTTCTTCACAAAGACTTTGGTTAACAGCTCAGTTAACTAAAATTGTTGATTACAATTATTAACAATTGCGACAGAAACAAAAACAAAGTTCTGCCAACAGAAAACACTGGTAAGTTTCAAGCAACGAACAAAATCTATCACAAATAACAGATGCAAACAGTTAAAAACCACTATGATCATTAGCACTCTGGTGTGCATATCATTCTCTTCTCTGTCTGCTTACTGGCATTCCTGTGCCAGAGTTAACGAGGTTTCTCAGTTGTTAGTCATGATACTCATTGTTCACATTTGGTTGCTAAACACTTTCAACATCAGGCTAATTATTACCCTTGCACCAGGTACCCGTACGACGAACACTCGCATAAATATTGGACATGCTAAAATGTCTCAGGCCCAGCAAGATATCACTTTTTAGATGTGTTAACAGCAGGAATGTGCGAGAGGTCTAACTGTCCAAGACTCATACCAAGATCGAGACCCTCGATTCCAAGACCGAGACCAAGGCATTCGTCAATCCATCCAAGATGAGACCAAGACCCTTCATTCTGAGACTGAGGCAAAGACCGATACGGCCACAGGTCATCATGTCACCTAAGGCAAGACCTTAGGTGACAATTGGCAGTATTTGCATTGCTGAAAGTTCACAGTCGTATTTTACTTTGGTTATTTAACTTCGGACGCAACAATATATAGCGATGTGTAGACCTCGTTTCAGCCAATTCAGTTCTCTTACAGGCCTATCATTAACTGTATTATTATAGGGCATTTAGGCATTATGTAACTCATCAAGGCCCACTTATAAAATTCTGGTTCATCAGCAATTCAGCATGTTACTCTACAGTGTTTTTGCAAGGATATGCACACGACGTAACTGTCTAAGACAGATACCAAGTCTGAGACCCTCGACACTAAGACTGAGACTGAGGCATTTGCCAGTCCATCCAAGATGAGACTGAAGCTTCAATGGGTCTTAAGAGCGCCTCAAGACCGAGATGTCGAGACCGAGACCTGCTCACAGTTAAGATGAAGACTGGAAGAATTTTCAGTTGTAGGGCTGCAGTTATGGTTAGGATTCTGCAAATAACCAGACATAATAGTGTGCACTCTGACATGCAAATTAGCTGTAATGCAAACATTATCGACTTCTTTGCAAAAAACCACAAACATCCACAACATGCAATTAACATAAATTTTACAAATGCATGAATAAGTAAAACAAGGATTGTGACACACAGACTAATTGATGACTGTGATAACCTACACGCTATACTGGCTAGGCTTGCTAACCGTCCCGGAATGGCCGGAATCGTCCCGGAATTCACCCGCGTGTCCCGGGAGAGGCTCATTTTGTCCCAGAAATGTGAAAATTGACCTCCGGGCATGGATATATGGCTGTTCACTAACGAGTGTATTGTATTTTGTATTGCGTTTGTCAGTCACACGACTTGACTTGACTTGAGTGTAATGTCACTGACTAATGAGATCGTCATTATACGTCTAGTGGCAAACACAATAAATAACGATGAAATGCAGCAGGCATAACAGTTTACTTACTTACAATTACCTATTAGTCTTATGAAATAACTGTTAGTTTATTTGCGTTAACGTGTGTTGATGATATAATGGTGTCTGCTAATGACAGTGTCAACGAAAAAAATCGAAATTGCCGCAGAATTAGATTCGGATAGTAGTGATACAGCTCACGAATCGTCAGTTAGTGGTTTTGAAACTATATCGAAGAAGAAATCAAAGCGCTACTGTGTTTTTCGTCAAGAATGGTTAACAGAAGATGGTTTGTTGTGGCTTGGTAAAATAGACAAGTCCATTGCAAATTGTATGGTCTGTCGTCAGTCATTTTCTGTCAAGTATGAGGGTAAATCTGCAGTTACTACTCATGCTGAATCAACAAAACATAAAAATGCTGTTGCATCACAGAAACAAGTAAGGCTATTTCAATTTTTTTGTGAAGAAAAATACGGCAGAGGAGAATAAGGTTGCTTTGTCGGAACTTGTTGAAACGTATCACGGAGTTGTGCATCATCACGGCTATGCCCGTCAGGACTGTGGCAACAAATTATTATCAAAACTGTGTCCTGACTCATCGATTGCTTCAAAAATATCATGTGGACGCACCAAAGAACGACCTACGCAGTCTTGTGTTTGTACAGAAATTTAAATTTATTCTTACGAAAATGCACAAAAACTGTTGCCACCATAGCTGTTCCTTTTGGCTCAGATCTGGATCTGGATAATAGTCGCCAGGAGCCGGAGGCTATGCACCAAATCGTTTGTCGGCTGGGCCTTCGCACCAGACCACACTGGGGGAGCTTACAGCGCTCCCCCAGACCTCCTAGCTGGTTTAGGGGGTGGGGCCACGGTGGAAAGGGAAGGAGGGAGGAGGGGGAAATGAGGGGAGGGGAGGGGAGGAGTCCCGGAATGCCCAAAATCCAGAGTTGGCAAGCCTAATACTGGCCAATACCTCAAGACAGCTCAGCTGAAAGAGATCACCAGAAACTTTATTAAGCCACTCTAGTATCACCTTCATAAAAACCAAACGTGACAGGTTGCCAGAAAGGACCAACGTTCATGAAAGCTGGCCACATTTAACTAAGGCACTTAACGCAAACTTTACGCGAAAATAATTTAATATCATAGAATTTACTCACCG
>Ga0049107_10000292_pt1 | contig 14166 bp, 5 predicted proteins | sample WorMetilPIANOSA1_FD_61187 | JGI IMG/M metagenome (GOLD analysis project Ga0049107, IMG submission 61187) | Marine gutless worms symbiont microbial communities from Max Planck institute for Marine Microbiology, Germany - Olavius ilvae PIANOSA.1 | ecosystem: Host-associated > Annelida > Digestive...
TCTTTTGAATCTGTAGATATTCCGGCATACAAAATTGATTACCCATATGGCTTTAGTATGTACACCGTGTTTCATAAAAAAACAACCGGTACTTAATTGCCCATAACTTCGGCAAATGTTAACCGATTTTCAAAAAAAATTTCACTCTCGCACTCAGCGATTGTGTAATGAATTGATCACTAAAGATTTCACCACACCTTAAACGCGTCGCTACACTACCTTGTGAAACTTTAATGTTCAAAAACTGATATAAAAGTACGTTAATTAACATCAGTTGCAGTTTGTCTGTCATAAGCTTATAAACTGGATTATTGTATCTTCAGGCATCTGAAGCAGCTTGGTTATATACGCTGCGATATCACATTATCATTTTTGATATAATCTGCTCGTCGTTATCTTTTCTGCGAGCTGTGTCTGCCCTGACAGTCTGTGCATCATTCGCTGCTCCCAGTCCAAAAGTGCAATAATGTAAGAGACTTCCAGATTTCTGTCCACTGAACAGCCCTGACCTCAGTACATTTATTTCAAAATACGGGGCAGCGAGACTACCAGAAAAAGTGCAGGATGTGGATGATTTGAGGCAGAATCTGACTGACGTGCGAGTTGGGAGTGTAACAGAGCGTTATTGACAACGGCATTGATCATTGGCGCAGACGTCTCCATGCCTGCATTCGAGCCACAGGAGGACATTCTTAATATTCATTGTGACAAATATTAACCAAAACATTATTAACTGTAATAAATTAAGTTAAAATTTATTGTTAAGCGAGACATTTGTTTCAGCTTGTCGGTAGTTTCCTGACATTTACATTTCACCAAGTAGTGTAGCGACACATTTCAGGTGTGGTGGGATATTTAATGATTTTTTTTCATTACACATTTACTGCTGAGTCTGACAGTGAAAGAATTTTGAAAATCGGTCAACATTTGCAAAAGTTATGGGCAATTAACTACCGGGTTGTTTTTTATGAAACACGGTGTAGAAACTAGAAGCCAAAAGCATCGTCCCATGCCGGACAATGCATACCGGCAGTATATAGTGTCAGTCTACCGAGAGCGGAGTTAATTACTATCTCAATAGTAAGCATATGTAGTGTTTGGCACAAATTCTACGTCCGATTGTTTACGATTTGCAAAATTTTTACCGCAATTTTGCAAATCTTGTGGCACCACCTACCAACAGAACTGAGAAATGTTCAATGCATTTCAAAGTGACTCTAGTCCCCTATCAGATGGCGAAAACAGCGTCCAAATCCATGCATAATTGGTGACGCTATTCTTCCTCAAACTGGTACAAAATTGGACAAAAAATGCGGTTCTGAATTTGGCACTCTGCTGTGGCACCACCTCAGAGAAAAACTGCAATATAGGTGCAGAACTACAGTCCATCCTGTACACAACTGCCAAAAATTATTTTGGGAAATTTACTTCCTATATGACTTTTGTTGTGCACAAACTTGTTCATTCCGAGTCATTTTTGGACTACCTGTACGAAGTTTGACACTTGCTGTCCGCGATATACAGCGACATGCGGAAAAAATTTATATAGGTGCACATCTACGTTCCTTGCTCTAGAGTACTGCAGTAGAATCTTTTTTGAAATGTCTCAGCTGGTAAAAAATTGACCATAAAATGCTGTCCGGAATTTGTCAGTTTGCTGTGGTGCCATCTGACACTGCTGAGAAACACCGCAATATAGGTGCACAACTACAATCCCTCACGTGCATAAAAGCCCTAAAGACGTTTTGGAAAATTTACTTCCTGCATGACTTTTGGGGCGCACAAACTTATTCGTTCCAAGCCGTTTTCGGACAACCTGTACGAACTTTGACAATTGTTGTCAGTGCTATATAGTGATGCAGAAAAAATTTATATACTTGGACATCTACATTCTCGGTCCTAAACTACTGCGGTGGAATTTTCTTAAAATCTCTCAGCTATCTATAAGAAGGTGGGCGCGCAAACGTTTCTGCTGATTTTTGGACTTCACAATTTTTGACTGCAATTTCGCAAATATTGTGGCGCCACCTAGCAACGAAAATAAGAACTATCTAGCGATTCTGAAAGGCAATCACTTCTGAAAAGAAGAAGCTCAGCTGATGCTGACAAACCCGTGCAACGCGTTTAGAGGTCAATCAAGGTCACCAAACATAGTACCATTCCATATGTTAGGTATAGTTTCCTCTTGTGCAATAGTAACTTTGTCTTTAAGATGCGCCGGTTTTCCGATATCCGACTTCAAAAAATGTCGTGACCTTGAAATCCGGGTCAGAGGTCACTCAAGGTCATTGAAAGTGGTTCCATTCGATAGACTATGTATAGTTTCCTATCCTATTAGCGTTCTATAGTAACTTTGTCCCTAAAATGCACCGTTTTTGAGATATTCAACTTGCAAGTATATAGTGACCTTGAAACCCGGGTTAGGGGTCGCTCAAGGTCACAGAAAATTATGCCATTCAATCCGGCACCCATGACTTCCTATTAACATTCCACAGTAACCTAACTATCGACCTATCTCGCACCGTTTCTGAGATAAACGGCGATTTCCATCGACAATAGCCAATTTTTCCCACCCCTTGTACTTAACGTCCCGGCTGAAGGGGTTCCTTGGAACTGGGTATCGGCACTGGGGTCAGAAGAAACTAGAATGATAGGGCTACCAGAGGGTCGAAAAGTTTTAAGATAGGTTTAACTGTTTTGATAAAATACCAGCGTGACAGACACCCTGCCAGCCAGCCACGTTGCTGTAGCAAGTACCACGTTTACTACTATGTCGGGCCGGTAAAAACCGCAAATTAGGTGCACAACTACAATCCCTCACGTGCATAATAGCCCAAAGATGTTTTGGAAAATTTACTGGCCGTACGACTCTTGGGGCGCACAAAATTGTTCATTTCGAGCCATTTTTACCCACGCGAAGTAGTAAGCGCGGTATATGCTACAGCAACATGGCTGGCTGGGTGGGTGTCTGTCACAGCAGGTAATGTGTCTAAACGACTAAACCTATCTTAAGACTTTTTCGACCATCTGGTAGCCCATCATTTAAGCTTTTGTGACCCCTTGCGCCAATACCAAATTCCAAGGGGAACCCCTTCATCGGGGATGTTAAATACACGGGGTGGGAAAAATTTGCGATTTTCTACGGATATCGCCGTTTATCTCAGAAACGGTGCGCGATAGGCCGATGGTTACTATGGAATGTTAATAGGAAGTCATGGGTGCCGGATTGAATGGTATAATTTTCGATGACTTTGAGTGACCCCTAACCTGGGTTTCAAGGTCACTGTATACTAAAAGTGGAATATCTCGCAGATGGTGCAGATGGTACAAAGCACAGTTGCTGATCACTAGGGCTCTACCGAAATCGTGCCAAAAAATGGGGGTCGTTGCTGAAATTTTTTTTGCTTAAAGCGCTGGAAGGTGTTTTACACCAGTGATAAAAATTAAGCCTAACACCTTTAGTCCTCAATGAAACATCTATGCACACATACAGCTTATCAGAGGAAGTTTTTGGCTACAACTGTGGACGCTTAAAAAGTTCAGCAAGCCACGCGTGTCGCTAAATGACGGTGCTAAAAAAGTGGAAAAATGGCAAAGTTAGACATACTTGCTGCACGGATGGCATCGTTTCGACTCGTGTGTGTCCTGCGTAATGTGCGTGTGCCATAAGTTATTGGGCTATTCCCCGTGCACCAACTTGGAGTTGATAGCAACGTCTGGTGGGCGTGGCAGTGGTTGTTGTTTATTGTTATAAAATGCATAGTTAGAAGATAGCAATGACAGCGATGATGACAGTAACTTGTCAGATGACTTTGATGAAATTAAGAATTAGTTTGGACGCAGGTGTCAGATGCATTTTCGACTGAAGTTCCCGTTTACTTCAAAAACGGTACGAGATAGGCACTGACCCGGTTAACATAAAACATCCTGTCGCACGGGTTTCTCAGCATCAGATGAGCTGCTTGTTGGACTACCTATACGAACTTTGACAATTGCTGTCCGCGCTATGTAGTGATGTGTCGAAAAATTTATATACGTGCACATCTACATTCTCGGCCCTAAACTACTGCGGTGGAATTTTCTTCAAATCTCTCAGCTATCTATACGAAGTGGTGCGCACAAACTTTTGCGCCGATTTTTGGACTTTTCAAAATTTTTAAACGCAATTTCGCGAAACTTGTGGCACCACCTAGCAACAATAAGAACTACCTAGTGCATTTGAAAGGGCAATCAATGCTCAAAAACGGTGTGAAAATCTACCCATAAACCGCAACACAACACCTGATCAAAGTATGTCACTCTCGAACGAACAGCGCGCAGGCCTCAGAGCGTAACAAAAAAAAACGTACAAACGCCATGATTTTGCACCTACAGGTATTGCTCTCTCAGATGCACTACATAATTCTCATATTCGTCGCTCGGTGCCGCCATAATTTTCGAGAAACTGCGGTCAAAAATTGCGAAAAGTCCAAAAATCATCTGAAACACACTTACACTTACTTGCTTACAGTAGGTGCGAAAATATGGTGTGTGTATGTCTTTTTCTGTCACGCTCGGAAGCTGGCTCGCTGTTCATTCGACGGTGACATACTTTGAACACGTGTTGTGTCGCAGTTTATGGGTCGATTTTGATGATGCTTACACCGTTTTTTTCAGCATTGATTGCCCTTGTAGTGTGCACCTATATTGCAGTTTTTCTCTGTGGCGTCAGGTGGCGCCACAACAGAGCGCCAAATTGAGAACCGCGTTTTTGGTCAATTTCGTACCAGTTTGAGGAAGGATGGCGTCGCCAATTATGCATTGATTTGGACGGTCTTTTTGCTGTTTGTTAGAGGACCATATGTGCTTAGCAGCGCACTAAACGTTTCGTAGTTCCGTCGATAGGTGGCGCCACAAGATTTGCAAATTTAAGGCGGAAATTTTCAAAAACTCAAAAAAAAATCGGCTGCAGAGTTCTGCCAAATACTTTGTATGGTTACTGTTGAGATAGTTATTAACTCCACCCCTGTAATGGGCGTTCGGGTGACACTAGATCCTGCTGGTATGCATTGTCCTTCATGGGACGATGCTTTTGTTTCTAGTTTTGTTTGTTTTTTTGTCACGCTCTGAGGCTGGCACGCTGTTCATTCGAGGGTGACATACTTTGAACAGGTGTTGTGTCGCGGTTTATGGGTCGATTTTGATACTGTTTATGCTGTTTTTCATCATTGATCGCCCTTTCAAATACACTAGGTAGTACTCATTTTTGTTGCTAGGTGGCGCCACAATTTTCGAGAAATTGCGGCCAAAAATTTCGAAAAGTCAATAAATTGGCAGAAAAGTTTGTGCGCATGACTCCGCATAGATAGCTGAGAGATTTGAAGAAAATTTCACTGCATTAGTTTAGGGCTGAGAATGTAGATGTGCACCTATATAAATTTTTTTCCACATGTCGCTACATAGTGCAGACAGCAATTGTCAAGGTAGTCCAAAAGGGCTCGGAATGAACAAGTTTGTAGTTTTGTACGCACCAAAAGTCATATGGGAAGTAAATTTTGCAAAACATCTTTTGGGCTATTATGCATGTGATGGATTGTAGTTGTGCACCTATATTGCAGTTTTTCTGTGCGGCATCAGATGGCCGCAAACCGCCAAATTCCAGACCGCATTTTTTGGTCAATTTTTTTACCAGTTTGAGGAAGGATAGTGTAGCCAATTATGTATGGATTTGGACGCTGTTTTCGCCGTCTGTTAGATGACTGGATGTACTTTACAATGCACTAAACGTTTTGTAGTTCTGTCGGTAGGTGGTGCCACAAAATTCTCAAATTTGCTGCGGAAATTTTCCGAAACGCGAAAAAATCGGCAGCAGAGTTGTGCCAAATACTTTGTATGGTTACTATTGAGATAGTTATTAACTCCACCTGTGTACCCGCGTAATGGGCATTCATGTGACTATATCCTGCCAGTACTGCATGGCCTTCGAGGTGATGCTTTTGTTTCTAGTTATGCTTAATTTCTATCACTAGTGTAAAACACCTTCCAGCGCTTTTACCAAAAGAATTTAAGTCACGACCCCAATTTTTTTTGCAGGGTTTCGGTACTGCCCCTAGTGATCTACAACTGTTCTTTGTACAATTGAAAACTCTTGCACCATCTGCGCAATATTCCACGTATACGTATACCGTGACCTTGAAACCCGGGTCAAAGGTCACTTAAGGTCATCAAAAATGATACCAGTTTTGAGTCGATCCGGCACCCACGACTTCCTATTAACGTTCCATAGTAACCATTGGCCTATCTCGCACCATTTCCGAGATAAACGGCAATTTTTCCCACCCCACCCCACTGTATATATAGCCCCCGCCGAAGGGGTTCCCCTTGGAATTGGGTATCGGCGCACAGGTCAGAAGAAACTATATAGCGCCTCTTCGTAGTGAATGACTACCGCAGAAGCGCTCAGGTATGGCATGTGTTCTCAAGGGATTTCACAGTATTACCAGCACATCCACACGTTGATCCACAATCAGAATGAGCCATACCTGCCTTTGCCTTCCCAGCCGCAGCTGGTACTCATTTACCGACCCCAGAGGGATGGAAGGCTGAGTAGACCTTGGTGCGAAGTAGCCCAGGTTGAGATTCGAACCTGCAACCTCCCGATTGCAAATCTGGCACTCTGCCACACAGCCACTAGCGCACCTACAATACCGGCGTGTGGCAGACAGACACCCAGCCAGCCAGCCAGCCACATTGCCGTGGCATATACCGCGCTTACTACCTCGTGCGGGTGATAAAAACTAACACCACATTTTCATATCTACAGCCGGCGTGCGTTGTACGATCTTCCCCAAACTTTGCATGGTGATAGAGCTCGTCGAGACCATCAAAAAAGGTCCCAATCATTTTTTGATCCAACGCATAGTTTTTCCTACAGGGTGCACGGAAAAATTCAGCCTAATTGACCAATGCACGGTTTCTCAGCAATAACTCCGTAACCTGTGAAGCGAATCATGTCAAATATTAAACGCTAATGAAGGATAGTTAGGCATATAAAACCCCCCAAAATTTCAGACATTGGTCAACAGGTTCGCCCATGCGAGGCGACTCTTTACCAAAAGTGGAATTTTTTTTATATTTTGAGGGCCGGATTCCCACACCCATGCGCCGATTGAAGTGAAATTTTGCACAGCCAAGTGCCAAGCGGACCGACGTGCCCGTTGGCCATGCCAAGTTTGACGTGAATCGGTGCATCGAGTCACCCCTGTGGGGCGAAAAACCTGATTTTTTTGCCTGAGTAAATTTAATACTGGCAGTTTACCACTTTGTGGCATCCTGTCGGTAAAAACAACAAAGACCACATTTTCGCACCTAAGCGGATACGCGTTGTTCTGTCCCCAAAAATTTGCATGGTTGTAGAGCTCGTCATGCCCATCCTAAAAGGTGCAACCATTTTTTGATCCAGTTCATAGTTTTTCCGCAAGGGGGAAAATGTTGATTTTTGCTACTGAGTAAAAACAATACCCGCATGGTGCGGCACCTGCTGGTAACAAAAATAGTGACAAACAGCACATTTTTGCACCTACAGCCGGCGCGTGTTGTACGATATTCCCCAAACTTTGCATGGTGATAGAGGACGTCGAGGCCATTAAAAAAAGGTGGTCATTTTTCGATCCAACGCATAGTTTTCCCTACAGGGTGCACAGAAAAATTTGGGGTAAATGACCGACATGCGGTTTCTGAGCAGTAACTCCGTGACCTGTGAAGCGAATCACCTCAAATGTAAAATTACAAAGCAGGATAGTTGGAGATATAAAAGCCCCTAACAACTGTAATAATCAGTCAAAGGGTTCGCCCCTGTGGGGCGACTCTTTGCCAAAAAGTGGCAATTTTGGGGTGTTCCCACCCCTGTGAACCGATTGGCCTGTAATTTCGTGTGGTTAAGCGGACCCTCGTGACTCTTTGTCATGCCAAATTTCACGTGAATTGGTGCAACGAGTCGTCCCTGTGGGGCGAAAATGCTGATTGTCCTGTGAGTAAATTTAATACAAGCAGTTTGCTGCTTTGCGGTATCCTGCCGGTAAATAATAGTTACGTGTCTCTCCCAACGGAGATCTGAAGAGATTGTTACTCCTAAATAAATGTAAAAAAACTGTAGTTTATCTACAAGTTGTAACGGCGAAATGACACATCAAAAACGGCAAAAATAATGAACGGTGGTATTACTTCAGCAGCACTTTGCCACTGTCAACGTGTTTCTAAAATAATATCACCGTTCATCATTTTTGCCGTTTTCGACGTGTTATTTCGCCGTAGATAAACTACAGTTTTTTTTACATTTATATTTGCTGTTTTATTATCGCGATTTAAATATCGACAGCCAGTGTACCAAAAAGTTTGTGTAACCACTGTAGTTAGGGTTACGGTGAATAACTACCTTTTCACCCATCCGCTTGTCTCTAGTCATTTTTGAGATGGCAGACGGGAGACCTTAGGATAGAGTTAATGTTAGTGTTAGTTACCTATGCCTAACTTCAAGAATTTCTAGTGGGTACAGATCGCTTGTATAACAATCAACACAGGAGGACATCGCCGATTAACTCAGAGCACCCACCAGATCTGTAGGCCGACATATAATCGCTCACAAACAAAGCGGCCGTCTGCCGTTTTGAATTTGCAAAATTTTGATAGTTTAATAATTGACCGTTCAATAATGGAACCAAATTATGCAGTGGCACACCAAATTTCATTGAAATCGGTTGATCCGCAGCTGAGATAGAGTGATGAAACCATTTTCAAAATGGCGGTCATCCACCATCTTGAATTTTCAAATTTTGGTATTTTGGTCACGTGACCTGTATCTGAACGTAATTCTGCTTCTTCATATCAAATTTTGCGTTAATCGGACAATAATTCGTTGAGATATAGCCAAAGAACGATATGGCGGCCGTCCGCCATTTTGAATTTGCAAAATTTTGATTTTTTTGTCATGTGACAGTCCTTAGAACCAAAATATGCAGCGGCACACCAAATTCCTTTGAAATTGGATGATACGCAGCTGAGCTATGGTGATGAAACCATTTTCAAAATGGCGGTCATCTGCCATCTTGAATTTTCAAAAATTGCTATTTTCGTCACATGGCGTGTGTCTGAGCATGGTTCTACTTGTACATACCAAATACCGCATCAATCGGACAATAACTTGTGGAGATATAGCCAGAAGACGATTTTAAATATGGCGACTGTCCGCCATTTTGAATTTCATAATTTTTTATAAATCAGCATGTGTCCATTCTTGGAACCAAAATTTGAGTCTGCACACCAAATTTTATCGAAATCGGATGATTCCTGGTTGAGATATATTGATAAACCATTTCCAAAATGGCGGCCGTCCGCCATCTTGAATTTTCAAAATACTATGTCATATGACCGTCCTTAAAACCAAAATCTGCAGCAGCACACCAAATTTCAATTGAAATCGTATGATCCGCGGCTGAGATATAGCAATGAAACTATTTTCAAAATGGCGGCTGTCCGCCATCTTGAATTTTCGAAAATTGTTAATTTGATCACATGTCCTATGCGTGAACGTGATTGCGCTTCTACGTACCAAATTTCACGTTAATCGAACAATAAATCGTGGAGATATAGCCAAAAAAAGACTTTCAACATGGCGGCCGTCCGCCATATTGGATTTGTTGTGACGTCATAATATTGCATCTGAGAACACCATTTATCGTTCTTAACAATGTGTCAAATTTTCAAGTCAATTGGTGTAGTAGTTTCTGATATACTTGGAGTTTCATGTTTCATCATTTTGGCTTGAAATTGCTATTTTGGGGGCAAAATTTGACATTTTTGGGGTAAATAGGGGTCAAAGGTTAAAATTAAATATTTTAACCCCAAAAAGGCATATCCTTGCGTGATTCTGCGCATTTTGAGCCATCATGCGTCAAAATCGGTCAAAGGGTTTGATCTCTGCGTGTGCCTCACATAAAAAATAAATAAAAAAGTCACATTTCACCTATTTGCCCAGAAGTCCCCCATGAACGGATTTTTACCAAACTTGGAAAGAAATGTTCCCATCGTGGACGTAATCAACTGTGACAAATTTTATGACAATTTGTTCAAGGGCTTAAATTTTACAGGAGGTCAAAGTTCTAAATTTTCCCATAGGAATCTGAAGTCGCCGTTATAACAGTGCTGCGCTACCGCGCAGCCTGTGATACGGATACAAGTCCACGAGTGATAATGTATTTTGGCCAAGATGCTATGAAGGTATAGATTCATTGGGTTTGTGGCTAATGGGTAGGATGTAGCACTTATCTGGGTTAATATGCATTTGCCAGGTACATGCCCATGACTGCAGTTTTGCGGATTACGTAATAGTCTGATACACAATGCAGTCATCGGCAAATAACCTCATTTCAGAGGTAACATCAGTTTCTATATCACTGACGTATAACAAGAAAAGCAGGGGTCGCAGGACCGTACTTTGACTTTGAGGGACACCAGACAGAACGGGAAGCCAGGTAGACTGACTATCATTTATGACAATTATTTGTTGGCGACAAGATAAAAAGGAAGAGCTCCAGCACAAAATAGGTCCACGGATACCGTAATACTATAATCTGTACAACAGCCGCTTGTGTGGTACTGAATCAAAGGCCTTACTAAAATCAAAAATCTGTGCAGTAACCATTATCAGTTGCCTTAGCCCAGTCATCAACAGCATTGATTAACTGAGTATCATATGAATGACCACGACAGAAGTTAATGAAATAGGTCTATAGTTTTCCAAGAGGTCCTTGGGGCCTTTCTTGTGTAAGGCAAATATATTAGCCAAGCACCAATCAGTAAGAACTTCTCCTGAAGCCAAAGATCTATTAAACAAATAATCCACAGTGATATTGATAGACGTTACTGGTCTGTCAGTTTGTTGTTATTGATTAGCCTGTCTATCTGTCTGCCTAATTGTCATGTGACTGTCTGTGTTTCAAAATTTTATTATAAATCATCTATATTATCATCATTGTCTTTTTGCTACACGGCACACATCATATTTGGCACTGCGAGCATGATAACTCTGTTGACTGTGTACGTGTATCTGTGATGCAAAGATCAGGACTTTGATGATTAGATGGTATCTGGCACTGGCTGACAGAACAAAGCAAAAATAGCAAGTACCATGTTTACCTATAATGTGATGCTGGGAAGAATGATAGTCACAGCAGCTAGTTTCTCTTACTAACAAAACATCAACTATATAACACTGTTCCATCATGGAATAACATGGACAGTAAAATGACATTACCTTTTGTATAGCTGGAACAACTGCACGTAGGTCATCATTGTATTTTGGCTGCTGCTGAAATACATTTCCAATCATTTTGGATATGAGAGTTGTATCATTACCATGCCCATAAACAACACAGATGTCCATCAGCAGAGGAATATCAAAAATATAGTTCTCATACAGAATGTCTCCAAAAATCTTTTCATCTAGGAAATTAGCTGCAGATTCATGATGTGTGGATGAGCGAAGACAAACTAGGAAAAACAGCCGATGAAGCAACATTTGACAAGCAGTTACATCCGACGGCACATCACACCTTGCGACAGTAGCATCAGTGATATCATGTGGTCGATGTGCTTCATTTAGATAGCTAACAATACAATGATGGACGCTGCTGTCAAAAATTAGCTGGCACCAAAACCTGCAGAATACAGCACTATAGTGTGTCATTACAAGTTCTGTTTATCCGTTTTCCTCAATAATAATTCAACAACTGATGCGAATATATTCCAGATAAAACAAAAGCTATAAGTTGACAGAATGACAGCAACTTGCATGCAAAATGCTAATTTTACATTTGCATAAAAAATACAAATGTATAATTCTTGGAGTAGAGCAGCAATCAATGCCTAACATTACTACTTCCGGTTTTGTTAACCTGGCCTATTTTCCAGGTAAGGCTGGGTACCTAATAGATCTCCCAAAGAACCTTTGAGGATTACAGTGCAAGATTTTTTTTACAAGCCAGATGCTCTCGCTGTCATTTGTCACACAACCAACAGTGTCAAAGCACTGAAGAAAAACAATCTATGCCCTAAGGCACACAATTTTGGAGTACTGGCATAGGACAGAAGACGTAAAGGGAGTGACGCCCCTTCCCTGTTCGGGAGTCTTAGTGGTTAGAGAAAGGATGAGGTCCAGCACCAAAGTGATTGCAGCTGGTTCGCAACATGAAGGCCATCTGGCAACAAAAGCTTTGCACCAATTCCTCTTTATTCAATATGGAATGTAAAAGAAACGGGCACGGTACACGATGTCATCGTGGGCAACCCCACCTGCCTACAACAAACAGAACGGTGGGCAACCTCACCAAACTGCAAGATGGAGTTTCCAGCATTATGAGGGTCATGGGCCTGATGCTCTACAGACAGGCTGGTGGGGCGACGGGAGAATACTTCTAATATTCCAGACTGCATAAGGTTTGCAACCTGGAACACTGATATACGTCTGCAGAATACGTCTGCAGAAGTAGTAGAAAGATTGATGTATGCTGTGTGCAAGGAACTAGATGGAAAGGATCAGGTGCCAGAGTGATGGGAAGGGCATGTCACAGTATACAATCTTCTGGCAGGATTGTAAAGACAATAATGCAGGGGTCGGGTTTCTTATTTCTGGAAGAGGGATTGACAAGGTTGTCAACAGATGCCAAAGAAAGTGAATGCGTATAATGTGTTTGAAAGTCTTGGTCGCCGGTCGGTGAACGGTTGGTGACCTGTACGCCATATGTGCCTCAAACTGGTAGAAGTGCAGAGGAGGAACGAGAGAAATGTGAGAATTGTGTCAAAGATGCAAATGCAAAAGTGCTGTTAGAAAAGGATCAAGTGAAGGTGGTATGGAGAAAATACAAGGAAAACTGCTGAATGAGAACTAATGGGACAATGCCACAACCTGTGAAAAGGTAAAGGACCCTGTGAACTGATTACAAGAGACTGAGATTTTGAAATTTCTAAAAATGAAGAAGTTAAAGCAGCTGGCCTTACAAGAATTGTTTTGGAAATGTTCATGGCTGACAAAGATTGTAGCGTGGAATGGTTGACCGCTTGGTGTAATTTGATAGTAGCTCAAGGGCGAATCCCTGATGACTGAAATGAGTAGCATTTTGCTACTAGTTTTCAAAGGAAAATGAGATACAACAGAATGTGGGTCACACAGAGCAGTATGATGATCAAAAAGAGTAGGATGAGACGGTTTGCAATTGTTGAACTAAAGACGATAATGACTTGGTCAACCATTGTACGACGTGGGAAGTTGAAGGAATCAGACATACAGTTTGTCTGAAAAAGACCTGGTGGTATTGTGTTAAGCACTGGCTCCGGAACCTATTCAGCAGACACGTCCAAAGCCGTACCACTTTTTCAGGCGGTACGGCTCTCTTGTGTAAAATGCCGTACCACTTTTCAGGCCTATAAGGCATTTACTCACCAGTATCAGTAGACTATTTACCTCGCGATGCTATGTGTAAGTGCGGTCTTTGCTGTTGCCAGGAGTCCGTCCATCTGTTTGTCTGTCTGTCCATCCATCATGTTCGTGTATTGTATCCAGACGGCAGAAGATATCATCAAACTTCTTTATCAGCCTGGTAGCGCCATAATTCTAGTTTTCTATACCTGAGTGTCCGTACCCAATTCCAAGGAATTCACCGGGGCGTAAAATACACAGGTGGGAAAAATTCGCGATGATTTTCAACTAAAATCGCTGTTTAAACGGTATGAGATAGGCCCATGGTTGGTATGGAATTTTAATAGGAAGTCACAGGTGGCGAATCGATCTGTGTTGGTTCCGATAAACTTGAGTGACCTTGAAAGGCAGCACACGAGGGGTTAAATTTTCAGGCGGATCTCCTTAATAATGCTCGTACCGTTTGACCTAGAACGACCTAATTTGGCAGGATAACTCGTGTAGAGGAGGAGTGTATTTCTGGTGGTCAGCCACGCCCCCACCACAAAGGTGCGGTGCCCCAGCGGTCCACAATTTGGGGGTTCCCTTGAACTCTTTACCTGCTGACATTCGACTGTGCGAGAGCGTTCCCTCATTTAAGCGCCACTTGAAAACCCATCTGTTCAGACTGACTTAGTCCTTCTGTGCTGCTGCAAGCGCCTCTGTATCTTAGGACC
>Ga0049107_10000293_pt1 | contig 14146 bp, 11 predicted proteins | sample WorMetilPIANOSA1_FD_61187 | JGI IMG/M metagenome (GOLD analysis project Ga0049107, IMG submission 61187) | Marine gutless worms symbiont microbial communities from Max Planck institute for Marine Microbiology, Germany - Olavius ilvae PIANOSA.1 | ecosystem: Host-associated > Annelida > Digestive...
GTATAGTCGGTGATTCGGGGACCGGTCGGGTTGAGTCACCGGTTCAAAGACCTCCAGGTCGGATCGGGTTGGGTCGGATTCACGGGTCAAAACCCCATCCAATAATACTGCGGTGCTGTACGCGACCCTCTGTGTGTTGTGAAAAATTAAACTGCACGCAGTGTGTTGTATGTACAGAGATGGGTGCAGAGCGGGGACGTGGGGTGGTCACCGGGTGGCGCTAGCGTGCGATCGCCTTTTCCGACACCATCTGCACGCCGCTCGGCCACCCACGAATTGCAACAGCTGTCTTCCACTCTGGCGGCGGCGACGACGATGCTCGGCTGGTTTTGGGCGACTTCGGCGCTGTGCGCGCTGACGCCGACGCAAATGGCAACCACTGCGTTCGGTTCTTTTCCATACCGCATCCCTATAGGTGAGCACAGTATGTTTACCCCCCGTCTATTACTTTCAGCATTTAGTCTCGGTTTCCGTTAAGGATCATATGCGTCACACAACGGAACTAGTGGTTCACTCGGTATAGGCCTATGTACGTGATCGAGTACAGCAGACGGCGTGCAAGTAAGACATCGCCTAGTGTGTCATAAGAACTTACTGCATCACCTACATTGACGCCTTTCGTCGCACACTTTCTGCAGTGTTTATGCCAACCTATAAAATTACCACAGCCAAGCGACGTGACGTGATGAGCCATGGAATCGAGCCACGAGCCACTGACCATGGAGATCCGCAACAAAAACTGGACCCCTCGCATCATGGTCACTGGTACCATTTCTAAGATATAGCGAGATATTTGCCGAAAATTGCTAATTTTTCTGAACCCACGTTTATTTAACGCCCCTGCTGACGGGTTCCCCTTAGAATGGTTTAACGGCGCTTGGTCTCTAGAATCATGGGGTTACCTGGTGAAGAAAAATGTTTGCGATATCTTTAGCCGTTTCGATACAGAATATGCATGTGTGACGGACAGACAGCACCGGCCGACATACCGGCGGTAAAAATAAATTGAAACTGTGGAGGAGCTACAAAGCAATAGTGACGGATATTGCTGGGTATAAAGTGGAAGTCGGCTGTACCAGCCTATGTTGATCCGTCATCACTTGTCAACTTTCCGGCCAGAAAATGATGACGGATTGACGAAATGAAGTCGACACGACCATTGGGCGCTATATTACAGCTGCCTACATTAGAGCTGGGTTGATCGGTTTAAAATCTATTCGTTTTATAGTAATCTTTATTTACCGCAGACGTTATAACATTGAAATATAAAAAGATGAAAAACGAATTTTATTAATCATTCGATTAAATTCTATTATCTGCGATTTGAACGACACCCGGGGAAGCTAATGGTAACACTATAGAGTAACAGTTCACTTGTCCTAAGGGTCATTTGTCCGAAACGTATAGGCATAGGGTTAGGGTTAGGGCTAGGGCTAAGGTTAGGGTTAGGGTTTGAGTTAGGGTTAGGACTAGGGTTAAGATTAGGGTTAGGGGCCTTAGGGCTAGGTTTAAGGTTAGATTTAGGGTTAGGGTTAGGTTTAGCGTCAAATTTCGGAATCTGCACAACTACATTTCGGACAAATGACCCTTCGGACACGTGACCCTTCCGACAAGTGACCTGTAATATAACCACACTATAGTATTGCACTTTATCAGCGAGTATATGCAATGACTGTGTAGTGAACTGATATATGCACTCTTCGTTGTTGTTGATCCAGATGTTCTTAGCAAGCGTGATCTGCATGAGGCAGTATACAAACCTCATAAAATGGACATAAAATAAATGAGCATCTTATTTCAAATAGTTGTCATTGGCATCGCCAATTCATGGAATAAAGGCTTAGGCTAAAGGCGCCGAAACAGAGACTCCGAAGGCGTCGAATGGGGAATGTTGAGCTGAGGGCAACCCCTTCCCATTCGACTATGAAGTCTGGGTAAAAACTGTGTACTCCCAGCAGTATCGTGGCCGGAATCCCAGCCGAAAATGATTTCATTTCTAGTCTGTATATCTCCAGAAAAGCCTGATGAATACAGTAGGTCTACATGGTGACGATCGTAACGGACTTCCATTATTGTTTAGGTAGCCCTCTCCCTAACGCGCGTTAAATTTTCCTCGTATTTGTGCGAATTTTAGGACTGAGTCGTGGAAAGGTTGGGGGATAGTTGCCCCATTTTACATGCTCCCGTGGCGACGCTACTGGTCGTCATGACAAGCGATGATGATGATCAGGCTTACGATGCTAATTCCGCAGAGTTCGATTTATTCGGCCGGTAGTGGCACGCGAATCGATTATAGAAGACCATGAAAGAGGTGAATTCGAGTCGATTAAAATCGCGAATGGCGCCTCTCTCTCTCTCTCTCTCTCTCTCTCTCTGTCTGTCTCTGCTGGTCTATGTGTGTATCCCTTCTGAGCCGTACATTTTAGAGTTGTGAGTGCAGCGATGACAACGACTAAGCCTATGACGTGCATTCCGGCTACAGCTGCAGAGCGACTGCTGCTGCTGCTTCTGACGATGCATTTGATCGATGACGTCGTTCGCTGATGTCAGCACACACAGTCACGGCGATTATTTGCCAGCTGATCCAGCTTAGTCGGCGTTGCAGCTTAGCTGAACCTCTACAGACGTCGAATGGCTACGCTATGAACTTGATAAGGCAGCAGTAGCTCATGATATTCACAATTCTTTACATTTTGTACTCTGTGGTGGGCCTATCGTTTAAGAACCGATAGGAAGAATATTGTTAAATTGCACGTTTGAACGACACCTCCAACACCAGCAACAATAAACAGAGTTAATAGGTTAGCGTAACAATAATGAAATCGTAAAAGTCTTCGAGTGCATGTTGTCAAAAACAAAATATATCACATGCGTTGGATACATACTCCAAATGTTCTTTTTTCCAATTTACAGTGGTTTGTTTTGAGAACACAGACCTACAGGTTTGAATCCCGGTGTACCTTGACTCCAGAATAGGGCAACTCCATCAGCGGTCAAAAATCCGAGACTCTGTAGCTTTAAAATTTGCACAACTGTCACTAACAGTTGACAGTTTTAAAATCCGTGGACATTAGGCTAAATATAAAAAGAAACATAAAATCGTAACGTTCGAATTGCCGACCTGTAGAAATGCTAGAGTAGGCATACATGCATCGATGTCTTGCGTCGGAGTTGTATTGTATAAGAACTGGTGAAATATGGGTTGCGTGGATCTGTGAGTAAATAATGATCGATGAAACCACTGGCGGGTATACGTTGTCACCGTGTGTTGGCAGTCATTCATTGCAGGGTCTCACCGACGTGCAGTAATCGTGCAGCGATGTGTATTGTCAAAGCAGGTGTCCACAGTCCCCGGTCACTTAAACTCCAGCTCTGGTCGCCACTTTCTAACTGATTTTCGAAACCTAACCGAATTTGAATTTTAACCGAAATTTCCCACACATTCCTGCTAAATTAGCCATAACACCCCAGCGGTAAAGGGCTATACGCCCATTGTCTTGCTATACGCCCATTGTACATACTGAAGAACTGAAGACTGCTGTGTTACATATTTGGTTAACCTCGAGAATTCCCAACTGGCTGTGTGTCAATTTCTTTTGCCCGCTGTCAGTATTATAGCAACTTTTTGCAAGGATGCAGTGAAAACGTGTGGAGACGATGCAGTCCGTTTGAGATCCGCTTTCACCGGAGTACGGCAATGATACAAATGTCTGTACACTTATTATGCCCCCGCCCCTAATAGGTGGGGATATTAAGCGATGCTTTTGTCTGACGTCTTCTGTCTGACGTCTGTCTCACGTCTTCTGCTTGACGTCTGTCTGTCTGTCGCGTACATCAGGCCTAAGTCTAGAATAGAGAGGCCTAGGAAGACCAAAATTGGCACAGAGGTATCCCACGTCACACGTGACTCGGACACCACTTTCGAGGTCAAAAGGTCAAAGGTCAAGGTCACCAGGCCGCTTTGGTTGGTTGTAATGGCAGGCCAACATGGACATACAGTAATGATGACCTATCCATATGCGTACATGACGTATATCGTGTCACCACTTGCAGGCCTGGGCGGGGGCATATCGTGGCGGCCGCCCGCCTACAGCTTGTTTACATCTAGTGCAAATTGTTGTTGTGTAGCTGTTTTGACATAGACGACTAGAGAGTGGCACTCCAGCCCCATAAATTGTTTCCCATCCCCGCCCCATTCCCGTGGATTTTCCCCATCCTTGCTTAGTCCCAGTGATTTTGTCGTCATCCCACTAAAATTCTACGGTCCCCATCCTGAGCCCCGCAATTCACATTATCATCATACACCGTGTTTCAAAAACGTCGCTCATTTTACACTGCGCGCTAGCTAGCGGCGCAGTGTATTATAATCGGTCCTGTCTGTGTGTTTGTGTGTTTGTGGCAGGCGGGCGGGCGGTGTCTGTTACCACGATAACTCGAAATTTCATGCATCGATGTTCAGCAAACTGGGTCTGTAGGTGCAGGTAGTGACCATCTCCAGCTGATTAAATTTTGGCCGTCCTGCGCCCCCGGGAAGGGGGTCTGCGGCGGGGGAAAATTTTGGCTCTGCCTTACTACAGCCATCGCGGACTCTGTGCGTCTATGGGGGACTGCGGCGGGCGCGCATTGTTTGCGTCTCTCTGAGCGCTTTTTCCTTACACTGCGCGCTAAGCTTAGCGGCGCAGTGTATTGTAATCGGTCCTGTCGGTAACGGGCGGATGACGGGCGGGCGGGCGGGCGGTGTCTGTTACCACGATAACTCGAAATTGCGTGCATCGATTTTCACCAAACTTGGTCTGTAGGTGAAGTTAGTGACCATCTCCAGCTAATTAAATTTTGGCCATCCTGCACCCCCGGGAAGGGGTCTGCGGCAGGGCGAAAATTTTTGGCTCCGCCTTACTACAGTCAGCGCGCAGTGTTTGCGTCTCTCTGAGCGCTTTTTTCATTAACTCTGTAACGCATCAACCGACTTTATTATGATTTGGCGTGCAACATCCTGAAAAAACGTGCTACAAATATTTCAAGTTTTGTCCACCTCGCCTTAAAACTTTAACTACGTTACCTTGTGAAATTCGAAAGTCTTATTTCAGCAGTGAGTTTACAGCGGTACTGCGATATCAGAAATGTCACTGACTCAACATGTTCAATGCAGTCATGAAGCACGCAACAAGCAACGTCAGAGCAACTGTTCGAAATGACCTCCTTGTACACCAACTGAGGCATCGAGTCTCTTTCGCCACTGGTCAATTGCTTTGTCTTCTACGCCCATCAAACTCTATGGATCTGCCACGTCCTGTGATGGCGTTTGGTAACTCGTTCCTGCATCACTCCCCAAAGGTCCGGGCTGTTGGTAAGCCACATGTCAGGAGCAGTGAATTCTGGAGTTTCACGACATGGTAATGTCAAATTATTACTTCGTGCATTTATTGTATATGTCAGACCTATGTTGGAATATAATTCAGTTACATGGTCACCTCATCTGAAGTGAGACATTGGACGGATAGAAAGAGTCCAACGGCAGTTTACCATACGACATTACGGTTTTAAACATTTATGTTACGAGGAGAGCCTAACTAAACTCGGGATCCCGAGTCGTGAACTCCGGCGACTGTACCTGGACCTCACGTTCATTTGGACTCGTCACTTTGAACATGACCGATTTTTTCGAGTTTTCACAGTTTACAGGCACGAGAGGACATGCATACAAACTGCATTTAAACCTCGTAGTGACTGTGCTGTCGGAATGAATTTCTTCGCCAAGAGAATCATTAATGCATGGAATAATCTACCCATTTCTGTCAGTTTTACTAGTTTACCCGCTTTTAGTAGGACTATTAGGAGCGTTGATTTTAGAAATTTTTTGAAATGTAATAGTTGTTAATCTAAAGGGCAGCAGTTAGTGTTCGTTTTTGAGCCTTATGCTGTCCGACTCACATTGCGTTACACACTGTCTTATTGTACTTGTCATTCTGAGCAAATAAATGAATGAATGAATAGCTCCACTGTTTGACGTGCACGAACAGCCGGTGCATTGTCCTGCTGAAAAATGTAAACTTCATCAGCGATGCTTCGGGTGGCTGGCAAACTGGCAATAACTCCACCGGCAATGATTTTACTGCATATTGTAGCCCGGAGGCTAAATAGATACATGCACGGACAAAAGCAATTGAAACATAGAAAAGTAAAATGAAATGAAACGCGAGTTCGTCTCGATAGTAGTCACCGTCCTTTTTACACTGCGCGCAAGCGAAGCTGCGGCGCAGTGTATTGTAATCGCCGCTGTCTGTGTGTTTGTTTTTTATGGGTCCGCCTTACTACAGCCAGCGCGCGCAGTGTTTGCGTCGCCTCTGGGCGCTTTTTTTCATTTGTACGATGTTTCACAAGCTGCGTGCAGTCAATTTTAGAGACGGTCACTGACATTATCACAGTGTGGCTGAAGACGGCTGGCACTAGCGTCACGCCTTCTGACCATAACGCAAGCGTACAGTCGATCGTTTTGCGTGTTCATGGGAAGTAACTGTGAAGATCTTTTCGTCTTTGCAGAAAACGAAACCGACTTTGTGCTTTGGAAACCTTCTCAGCAGTTACTTTGTCATTTCTGACATCGCTGTATTGTTGTAAACTGCTGAAAAACTTCTGAATTTCAAAAGGTACTGTAATTACAGTTTTAAGGTGAGGCGGATAAAATTTAAAAAAAAAATGTAGCACGTTTCCTCAGGATGTTGCATGCCAAATTTTATTAAAACTGGTTGTGGTATCACTGAGTTATTCAAAAAAATAAAAAGGGTGACATTTCTTTTGAAACAGTGTATATTGGTAAAATGAGGTCGTATATGGGTCTGCCTACAATTGGGTACGACCGGACTGTTAGCAAGATTAAAGCCATAATGGAATAGGTATTCGTATTTTGGCAGTTGTGATGTTATACTGCACTACCGCGAGTTTTTCCCCATCCCAGCCCATTACGGTCATTTTAACTGTCCCACGGTAATACCGCAAGATATTTACTGTAACTGTGGTAAATTGCGCGGTATTACTGAGTTCCCCTTTACGGTGTCACTCTCTTGCAAGGGAATGACACGGTATTTTGTGCAGTTCGGCCGTGAAAATTGCTCTGTTTTAGGCGTTTCAGTTTACCGGACTGTGCATATTGCGCAAGCAGCGGAAGTGGAGTACTGCAGTTGCGAGCGATATCCATCAACCAGTCACGCAGCGCACACATATGTTTTTTCACATAAACGCGTGCCAGTTATAGGTTCGTCCGTCACGACTCGATTCCGCCCGCTGTCGTTGCCACCCGGGCACTGATCCACCGTTTGCATGCTTGTTCTTTACCTCCTGTCTTTGTGCTTGTGGAGATATGACAGTGTTTCTATTTCTGGTAAAAAAAATCTGTTGTTTCTATTGTTTTCAGCAACCCCGATTTACTATGAAAGTATAAAAATAGGAGTGAATTGACAACGCCTAGGAAAATGCTTGGCCGCGTTATTACTGTGCGTTCACAGAAACAGCTGATTCTCAGTTTTCGGGCATGTGCGCATCAGTAGATTTAGCGTGTCCAATTCCATATAAATACGGCTTTATTTCACTAAACTATGTTAGCAATGTTATGAGAGAGGGACGACTAGAAGACGTTTTACGTTGATGTTCTCGTCGATTAGTAGGAATTCGACCAAACGACTTTGAAAGTAAGTTACATTACGTACTACCAACAATGAACCATTCCGTTTAACTTCGAAGTTCACAATAATAGCCTTGTTAACGAGTTATGATTCTTTCGCTGATGTAAGGTTGCGTTACTTTGTGATCACGTCTTTTGACCTTGTAGATGCACTGTTTATCAGATGTGATGATGTCAAATCCTCCACCAATTTTGAGAATCAATGCTGACGCGGAAAGACCTGCAAGAGCGGACAATCGTGAAGAACTCCACTGAAAACAGTTACCCCCCCCCCCGTAGTGAAAATTCAAATAGGAATTTGCCGGTGCGCGTTGTTTCGCTTTGACACGAGGACGTTAAATCTTGTCATTGGAGAAACTACAATGATTTGTCAACATTGCGTCGCTATTTGACAAGGTTATACGGTGTAAGGAGTATTCACTTGTAGATAACAGTCTATCGAGTTTTTCTGACATCGGTATACCTATGCCAAACGTTACTGGTATCCAGTGCGTCCGAAATAGGATCATATTCCAGTGCCGCCGAGCACGTATTTTCCTCGTATTTGCGCAGGTGCCCGTATAATTTCGGCCGTTCACGTCATGCTGGGATAATAATATCGAGCCGTACGTCGCTTAGTCGTGATGCATGGCGAATGCTTGATGATTGGCCGGTTGGCTGTCAGATGTTGTGCTATTCATGAAATTGCAGGAAAAGACAAAGGTTATACAGACAAACGCTCGATCTGTTTTGATATTGATTCAGTGATTCGTTTCTATTTCCGGCTGCGTTCCGTCAAAGTTTCCAAAAGCTCCGAAATGTGTAGGCCTAGGCTAAATCTTATCTATAACGTGTGGAGCTTCTGTCCGCATTATCTACTCATTGTGATTCAAAACTAGGGGAGCGAAAGGTTTTACAAAACTGACCACAACCTAAAATCGAAAGTCGCGGGCCCAGGTACATAATTTATGACTGTCCACGTGCGGTCACATCGTTTACAATACAGCTATATTCTTACGTTTATTAGGTCATGTTTTTGCCTTTGTCTGTTAGCAGGATAACTCAAAGGGTGTGGACGAATTTTGCTGATGACTGCCGAAAAATACCAACTTTTGCCCAGTCAATCATTTTAGCTCTAAATTTCACCAGATTATTTCTTTCCGGCATTTCGCGCGCATCGAATCTCGTATATGAGTATAGTATATTAATGCTGTATAAACTTTCAGCTTGCCTCGAATTATATCGGGGTTCAAGTCTCCGAAATTACAACCATACGGCGTTATATAAAGTCGATTATTTTTATTATTATAAAAAACGAATTCGCTATCTGTCAATCATAAAACGGCCTCGGACAGAGCGAATTGCGTGCGGTATCACGCTCGACTCTGAGGCGGTAACGGGTTGGCCAGTAATCCTATGGACCGAGACAATTGGTGATGGCTCATCGCCAGCTGGTGTCAGCGCCCGTCATTCGGGTCTGTGATCTCGGCAGCTCAACGACCCGGCAGATTTGCGGGTTGCCATTCGTCGGCGCCACCTCACCCAATTTCATTGGTCGACGGTAGATGACCTCGGACCCCGTCCGACGTCCGGATAACGACCATTTATTACGACCGGTGTCACGAGACACAACGGCAGCTTTCTTTGATCTCTGGACTGGACGGTTTGGTACCACAAGCGTGGTAGAAGCCATGCTGATTGTGGAATTTGGCGCAGTGGGTTCATTCACAGCTGGAGCTGTAAAAATACCCAGTGCGAGCGCATTAAAAGATGGTTTCGTCTATCCCTTGGGATCGCGTAGTGGTTAAGGACAAGTTGCGCCTGGAGCTTGGCTGGCTTCGTAGCTGGAGACCGGTCGAAGTGGATTCGACTGGTCCTCTATAGTCTGTGACAGTTGGTAGCATTTAGAGGACAGACCGTACGAATCTGACGGACAAATTCCAGTGGCGGTTCTAGTTGGAGAAATGGTTGCTGTAGCACCCCATATCTCGGCTTAGCACCCCTGTTTAGCATGGGAAAATTGTGTGACAGTGATGTATCACCACCATCACCACCACCACCACCACCATCATCATCATCATCATCACTTATCGTCATTTATCGTCATTTATTATTACACAGTTGCCGCTCATTGAGCGCAAAGCACTGAAGTTATCACTGGGGCCTACAAACTAAAGTACACAGCACGAAGTGCAAGCAGTAGATGGAGTGATTGCCTCTTGCCTGTGGGTGACTGAACGCCTATAGTGAGTGACGAGTAGACTAGAGGGCCGCAAGGATCTGAAAACGTAGCACCCCGGGTTTTATGGCTAGAGCCGCCACTGACAAACTCCGTCCAGTTACGCAGTGGTCTACAACTGTCTGCGACGCGACTTCCATGCGACGGTGCGACATCCATGCATCGAATGGGAGTCGCATCGCAGTCACGTCGCAGTTGTAACCGCTACTTTACTCAGTTCCTTACACGGGCCCCGTACTTCGTGCCACGACACCCAAGCATGCCGCTTTACGGTTTTGTACTATCTGCTCCTGCGCAGACTTTCCAGGATAGAGATATAAATGCACATAGGGTGTTAGCGCTACTGGCGGCTGTAAACCGATTATTGTTGCAAGTGCTAACAATGCTGTAAGCCTGGCCGATACCGACCATTCCCGCGTAGAACTAGCGTTGTTCATTTTGAGCCGTTATTTGCAGACCGTGAAGATTCAACAAGCTTGCAGTTTTAAGTTAACATTTTCAGTTCAACAACTTATCCTTATGGTAACTGGCGTTCTCACCTCGTTTAGAAAAAAACAGACTATTAGTAATTGTTACAGCTGTAAACTACTTCTGTGGTAGTTAAAACTACTAACTAGAGTGGGTGACCATTATTGCCAACTCCTGACTAATCGCACTCGACGACCTACGTACTTCAGGGCTATGTTCCAAGCTGTCCTGCTCGAGGCCTCGCCGTCAGTACCATTACGTGTCACGTGAGCCACGACGCGCCATCCGTCTTTGGCGCTGGGATGTGATAGCCGGCGACAAGTGCTGGCATCGATCTTGGCACACACCGGCAGCAGCTCGCCGACTGACTCCGGTGACCCGATCAACATCCACTCCCGTCCGTCCGACAGTATTTCACGGCCGGCCATTGCAAGCGTCTTCTTGACTGATTCGCTATACCGAACAATCAACAGTGTCCTTACTTAGCAGATCAGGTGCGTCTCGTTCAAATACAAGAACACAATCACCATTGTTGTTCTTAACTTTTTACTGTCGACATAAGCAATAAGTTATAACCAAAGGCTACTGTATCCTATAAGGGCACCTAAGAAGTCTGCATCCTATCTACGGTTAAGATAAATTATGCCGTGTTCCCGAAGGGGTATAAGCGAGGTGCTCATCTCCTTGTCTTAGGCCGTTAAGCCCGTAAATGGATATTTCATTATGTGACGCACGGCCAATGCAACGGCAGACCTATGGTTACCTCACGCTCATTGCGCCTACCCACGAGGGATGGCGAGGCTGAATTAACCTGGGTGACAGGTTACGCACCGAAAGGGTTACCCATAAAAGCACTAACCGGGCTCGACGTACTGTAGAGTAACTGATCGAGACCAGACGTACGCTAAACCGCCACCACTGCAACTCATCTACGTTGTAGTTATAATCTATCGTTTTAGCGTAAACCTCCGCCCAGGCAGACTGTTTAGTATACATTTAAGTTCAGTATAGTATTATATAGTCCTAAATTGCGTTTTAGCCAGTTATTGTGTATTTCATTGTGACCTCCGACCTCTACCGATCATTGAAACTGTCAGCTTTGCGGCCACCGCCATGATCATATGTAAAATATTTAGATAATTGAATAAGCTCCTTTTTATTTTTGTCACGTCTCTATGCGACAATTTTGAACGGGATTACTTGCAGAAAAAAACGATTTTGACTTGTTGACCTCTACTGACCGTGACCACTGTGGTCAAGTTCATTCAGAATCTAATCGATCTGTCCATGGATTATGTCCAACCATTTCATAACATTTCATAAAGACTTTATTAGTAGTTTTTAAGTAATCCTGTTAACAGACAAATAGACAAATACAGTTGAAAACATAACCTCGTGTACCGAGGCGATCACGCCACGTACAGTGACTCGAACCCACGACCGTGGCATCATTAGCTCGATACTGTACAAACTGTAAGTAATCAGGAACATAGTTATTATTATTATCGTGTGCTAAGAGCCATATGTTGTCAGCCAGTCGACGGCAGCCTCATCTGTTTCATGTAAGCGCAGTAGACCGCCGTCAAATTTGGTCAATGGACAAGAGTTGACGATGTGCGACATTGTCTGGATTTCTACACAGTCACACAGTTCGTTGTCGGTGAAACCCCATTTCTTGTGGCACGCATTACAGTGGCCCTGGCGTGTCCGAAAACGATTCAGCAGTGACCATTGACGTCGGTGAAGATCAAAACCGGGAAGTCGGATTGTGGGGTCTACCACTAAAGTGGAATTGACATTGAACATTGAACAGAGTACCACAGTAGCAATCGCTTCGGCGAATGCGTATCGGCGAGGCAGTGTGCGGAATGATGTAGACGATGGATGATCGTGTGCGATCAGTACAGCTGGTGTCTGTATGAGAGTATAGGCCTATAGCCGCTGGAGATGTTTAACATTGCAGCTGCAGAGCGCCTGATGCATCGTCCGTCGTTCCTGCATGCATACGAGCTAATGAATGATTATAGGAGACGAAGGCACTGGAGCTGCTCGGAATCTGTAAATCCAGAAAGTAGCAAATAAGACCGATTTTCTTTTTATGTGGTCTGTGTTGTAAAGTCTTACTTCTTGGGGAGCAATTCACGGATCCCTTTAGCCCCTTGCATATTTAAATCGATCAGCAGAGAACTTAGTAGAATATCTCGTAAGGGGAGAGACCACCCACGAGCCACACGTGCTGGTTTCTGTAGCGGCGGCCGAAGGGCGATGGCAGAATTTGTAATAGTTACGCCACTGGTTGTGTGCGGCAACTCTCTTGCATATCTGAGAACCAGTCAGTACTCAGTAGTGATGAACAAGGACACTCGGTAGAGCGCATACCTCCGCCGAGACCGAACAGTCCACTGTTTTGCAATTTAACGAACGTCGAGTAAACATACCCAGTGTTACCGGATATATGACACGATCCTCGCCTGACCGTAACGCGGACGTAATGTGCGTGACGTGATCGTATATCGTAACGCTAACCTTACCCTAACCATAACTGTTATTCTGACCGTAACATAACGTAATCCGCATTACCACCAAAATCTAATCGTTTCCTTCTTGGCCCATGTGCTACCTTCCCCCAGTATTTGTGAAAATCGGCTGAGTAGTTTTTTTTAAACAAACAAACAAACAAAACGTCGATGAAAACGTAACCTCCTTGGTGGGGAGGGGGTCGCGGCACGAGCAGGGATATTATTTACACCCCCTATTGGGGGTGGTACACCCCTATTGACGTAAACGCACACCCCCAAACTCTGTTCCCCCATTGGGCGTGTGTGTGTACTGTTCTAGTGGTGTATAGGATTTTACGCATTAAGTTTCCTGGGCGATCCCAATATACTCTCGGTGTTGGTGTGTTTATCGAGTGTTTGTATACGTATCCTAAGACAGTGTTTTCTTGTATGCGTAACATCGTGGATTACTTCTATTATGTATGTTTCTTGTAAGTGCTCACCTAAGTGCATACTAGTGGTATTATGCACTCATGGCTTTATTCATCAGGCCACAGATACCTACGTTGATCAGCTCCAGTCATGTCGACCTGAAATCTTGTACCCCCAACTTGTCCATGACACCCCCAAAAAACAGAAATCCTAAAAAATATACTGGGCACGAGTGATCCGCTGCCAGGCAGCTGGTTGCGCCAGAGTGACAGACTTGCCAATTCACGGCACGGGCGGATAATTTAAGCCACGAAATATTTTCTACTTTCCGGTGTCATGTTGTTTGGGACAACAACTGATGGCTGGGCGTTTCCAATCTGCCGTGGTTGTCGGTAAATAACGCTTGTGGAGGAGGAGCTACAGTCCGTGACAACGCTGCGGTAAAAAAGCTGTTATACCCTCGATGAATCTAACGCTCGAAATTTTAGTGAATACAACGCATATGTTACATCGCCGTATATGCGTAGGCTACGATAGTGGCTATTTGTTAGAACCGCCAGAGAGGCTGTGTTTTCGGCTGTGTATGTCTGTCTGTTAATAAGATTACTCAAAAACTACTGGTAAATCTTTATGAAATTTTACGGAATGTTTGGACACAATCCAGGAATCAATCGATTAGATTTTGAGTGACCTTGACTCAAGGTCAAAGTCACTAGCGGTCAAAAGGTCAAAATGGCTTTTTTTGCGAATTAATCCGTTTAAAATTGTTGTATAATCATGGACAAAATTTAGTGTAGCTTATTCGTGTCTCTAAATAATTCCAATTATGGCTGTGGTCGTAGAACTGGCAGC
>Ga0049107_10000294_pt1 | contig 14105 bp, 7 predicted proteins | sample WorMetilPIANOSA1_FD_61187 | JGI IMG/M metagenome (GOLD analysis project Ga0049107, IMG submission 61187) | Marine gutless worms symbiont microbial communities from Max Planck institute for Marine Microbiology, Germany - Olavius ilvae PIANOSA.1 | ecosystem: Host-associated > Annelida > Digestive...
CCCAACCCCCACCCGTTCCCCAGCAATTGGGGAGAAAGCGCATTTACGTACTGTGGCAGCAGTTTTAGCCAATGCGACGGGCGACGCCGGCCTGCGCCGGCGCCGGCTGCAGGCCGGCGCGCGCCCGCCCGCATGCACGGGGCCTAGCAGTAGAACGGCGGCTCGTGCAGGCGACCGCCGTTAGGCGGTCGCACTCGTCTTGTATTAATTAAGAAGTTCTGCAGGGTGGAGCTATTGAAAATTAATTTGCCATTCAGTAAGCGGTGATAACTTGTCAAGCCATAGCATCAGTGTTATTCAATAACCATTTTTACCGTGCGACGCTATGCGTAAGCATGGTCTTTGCTGTCACCTGGTGTCTGTCCATCCGTCCGTGTGTCACGTTTGTGTATTGTATCCACATGACTGAAGATATCGTCAAACTTCTTTCTCTGGTAGCCCCATCATTCTAGTTTTTTGCCCCCAGCGCCGATATCCAATTCCAACAGGAACCCCTTCAGCGGGGGTGCAAAATACAAGGGGTGGGAAAAATTAGCAATTTTCGACTGAAATCATTGTTTGTCTCGGAAACAACATCAAATACGGCCATAGTTACTATAGAACACCCATAGGAAGTCATAGGTGGTCTATCGAATGGTATTATTTTCGATGACCTTGAGTGACCCCTAACCCAGGTTTCAAGATCACTGTATAGTTACAAGTTGAATATCTCAAAAATGGTGCATATTAGGGACAAAGTTACTGCAGAACACTAATAGGAAACTATACACTGTCTATCTAATGGTACCACTTTCAATGACCTTGAGTGGCCTCGGATCCGGATTTTAAGGTCACAACATTTTTCGACATTGAATATCTTGGTAACGATACGAGATAGAGCCATAGTTACTATAGAACGTCAATAGGAAGTCATATGCGCTCTATTGAGTGGTGACATGTCCAATGACGTTCATGGACCCCTAACCCGTATTTCAAGGTCACATCATTTTTGAAGTCGAATATCTTAGGGACAAAGTTGCTATAGAACACTAACAGAATATCATAGATGGCAGATGATCCGTGTCGGTTCCAATGACCTTGAGTGACATTGAAAGACCGGATGTGAGAAATCAATTTTTTTTTCATGCGGATCTTAATGGCACTGGTTAGGTCATGCAGCCAAGTACGTCATTGCATTTGCACAAATGCGTCAGGCGGTTTGTCAGCGACAGCTGAGTTTCTTGTTTATTGTGCCTCGCTGTTTTTTACATAGCAGACACATCAGATTAAGAGCACATCGATATTGATTATTTGGTTGGTTGACTTGACTTACTGCCTTGGCAGTGTTTCGTCGACGCGCATCAGCAGCTGTTTCAGTGACTTCCTCCATAGTTTTCTATTGTGCGCCATGTGAGTAGCAGTGTGCAGCTCAACATTCATGTTCTTACAGTCATCTTGTATAATGTCTTAATGACAGTAAGCACAATGTTCACAAAAAGTATCTTGGAAAAAATGTCTTAAAAAGTATCTTTAAAATTTCTGAAAAAAATCCTCAAGTTACAAAATAAAGATATGGTACTTTCAAAAAGTATTGTAGCTAAAACTATGATTTTATCTAAAGACGGTATATTTTTATATATGACATAAGCACATCACTGCAGTAGATTACATTGCATTGTTATGATGACAGCAAACTTTGACCAACTTTTGGCTCTAGTTACAATTTGGGCCTTTAGAATGAGACACCTAAATCTGCAAAAAATGCTACAGTCTACAGAAAGTAAGTGCTAATACATTACACTGCTGGTCATGGCATAGTATGTGTAACAAGAAAGACGTGGGAATTTAAAAACTACTGCACAAGTAGTATGGATTGTTAGATGGTGGCACATTTTGATGTCCAAGTAGTTTTTCCAATGTTTGAATAGCTGTACCTGACCGTGAGGCAGAAGTATGTGACACTTCAGCACAGTCAGTGCCACCCAACAGCGTTCAGAATCTCAAGTACAAGACGCACTTCTTTGAAGTAATTGAAGAGCTGCGCATGAGAAGGGTTTGTAGAAAAAAAGACAAATCTGTTCTGAAAATCTGTTGCACTTTTGTGCAACAGATTATTGAAAAAATGTGCTAAGTGATTGCCATGAAGTTTTTGTTTAGTTAATCTTTTTTATTGTGCATCAGCATGCGTAGATTGAGCACAATATCATTTTCTGTCTGTCTGTCTGTCTGTCTGTCACATTATGATATTGTATCTAAATGAATGCATCGTCTGACTTTCTCTGCTACATGGTAGGGGCATCTGCCTAGTTTTTGAGCCCACCTCTGTTACAAAATTCCAGTTAGAACTAATCAGTGGGAGCGATGAATACATCGGGATGAAGGAAGTTTGCGATTTTCGACTGAAATCGCTATTTGTCTTGGAAATGATGAGAGACAGCACTGCAGTATTTCAAATACATGTATTTGAAATAATGTATTTAAAATACATTGATGTATTTTGTATTTTTATATTTCAAATACGGTTGTAACATACTTAAGAATAAAGTATTTTGTATTCATATTTGAAATACTTTTGCAGAAGTATTTTGTATTTGAAATGCTTTAAGAAGTATTTTACACAGTACTGATAAGAGATAGAGCCATGGTTACTTACTGCAATCACTAACAGGAGGTCATAGATACCCATCGATCCCTGTCGATCGGTTCCAGCTATAGTGACCTTGTGTGACTTTGAAAGGTGGGATATGCAAGGAGTGCATCTTTCAGGTTTTCTCCATTTTCTCCGTACATACGCTTGTACCGTTTGACTCAGAAGTCAGAACGACGAAATTTGGCATGGTAACGTGGGGAAGTGCGTGTTTTTTGGGGGTGGGGGTGGGGTGGGGCACCGCATGCCACGTCCCATCCTCTCACATGCACGTACACGGTATGAGAAACTGCAACCAAATTTTGTATGGTGATCAGTGGAAAATATTTACCGAGTCACCCATGCCCCTGGCCTAAACTTTTGTGATATGAATGCTGATGCGTGATCTGTTTGCAATAGCTAACCTTCTTATGTTGCGTAATCTGCGATAAAGTAGGAAGATATTCCGGCTGTCCATCAGTCTCTCTTTCACAGTCAGATAGCGAGTCGTGTCAAATGGCTAAACATTGTACAAATAGTTTCATAATGTACTAGTCCCATTATTTTAGCTTTTCGCGCCACATACAGTCACAAAATTCATACACGCACGTGCACACACACCGTTGTAATGGCCATTTTTTTAGGTGAACCACAGGGTTAGCCTGTTGCCTCCTTGATTCTCCTTTTCTATTTAATCCTGAACTGTGCATCCTTTTCACCTGGATTGTGAAATACAGGTGAGGTGTGAAAGGCATATATTGTTTTCCAGCAATATATGCTTGAATTGATATAAGTTATAGAATTTTGTGACACTGAATTAAATATGGAGTTCATGCCACTTCATGGTCATCATGGGGAATGGGAAATATGTATACTGTAGCCTACTAGAGACAACGTATACAGTGTATACGTGATATCAGGACTATTAATGGTTTTTATACATGAAATGATTTGTGAGCAATATGGAGCATCATGTGGTTTCTCTGTATTTTCTTCTCTGTGTCATTTTAAAATCCAGAAATGTTCATACGTTGACTGCACTCTAATAGAACTGTTTGAAACTGTTCTGTTTGTGAAAGTTATTGTTACTTAGACAGACAGTGAGACAAACTGAGAACTGTTGCTTGCAGTTAGCAAGTCGTGATAACGAAGAACGACTCAAACAACTGCTAAATGAAAAGCAGTTGTTGGAGAATCAGTCTGTAAGTCTCGGATTTGATTTATGGATTTACTTTAGTTTATTAAATAGGCAGTCAGTCTACCACTCATTTAATTCGTGACTAATTCTTTAGTAACTGCAGAGGAATTTTAAAGCTGATAAGAACAAAACTTACATGTACACTAAGAAGTCGGTAATTAATGACCGTGAACTGTGCTGTAATATGGTATGGATTTTTTGTAAATACTTATTTCTTTATATGCATATAGATGCATATAGTGCCTTTCCTTGGTAAGTGTTCTTCAGCAGAACTTCAAAAGTTAACAGCAATCCATTGTAAGAAATAACACAAAACTACTGTGAACAGCGACAACTGTGCCAAAATTTCGAACCAAACGACTTAGTGACTTTGACCTTTGACCTTTTGATCGTGAAAGTGGTGTCCAATTCCAAGTCCCGTGTGACGTGGGCTACCTCTGTGCCAATTTTAGTCTTCCTAGGCCTCTCGACTTAGGCCCGATGTACGTGACAGACAGACGTCAAACAAAAGCATCGCTTAATGCTCCTGCCTATTAGGGGCGGGGCATAATAAAGTAAGTAAAAGTGAAGGGACAAAGAAAGTTGAATAAGCGCATCATTTGTGAAAGTGTGCTGATGCGGTTTGCCAAAAATTGTCAAAATTAATCCATGCTTGTTGACGCTATATAGCTTGCCAAAGTTGGCAAGTTTTTATTGAGAGACAGTATACTAAAAGATTGTGAAGACAGTGTTTTACCTTATTTACAAGTAAACTCACTAGCGTGATCATGTTAGTAATCATTGTTCTTGGAACGGCTTAGATAGCCCAGCAGACCTTAGTCTAAGAATAGCCGTCTTCTTTCTATTCTTTTTTTTTGTTTTGATTAAAATTATACTCTTGAAATGTGCATGTTAAATTTCGGGGTTTCCCCAGTTTCATCCCGATTCTCTGCTAGTTTGTGCTAATTTTTGGTGACACTCAATCTTGATCATATTTTTAGTCTGTTTTAGTTATTTTAAACAAGCTCTGCTGGAGGCCGCCACAACATGCCCCCGCCCCCTGAAAGTTGACCTTTTGACTTTGAAAGTGGTGTCCGAATCAAGTGTGACGTGGGCTACATGTGTGCCAATTTTAGTCTTCCTAGGCCTCTCTGTTCCCGACTTAGGCCCGATGTACGTGACAGATACGTCAGATGCGCATCATCGCTTAATGCCTCCGCCCTATGGGGGCGGGGCATAACAATTTTGGACTTCTTTTGCATATTTGCTATGCAACACATGTGTATCGTTAATGGTTTCAGTGACTGCCATACAATGTTTTATGCACGTATCTACAAGTATATACATAAAAGAGCTGTTTCTGTCAGTCTGTCACTTTTAGTCAACTTCTGAATCATGGTCACCCAAGGATGGTGATAGGCACGTTAAAATTTTTTTAAAAATCCTAACAATAACCTGCCACCACGGGAGAGAGTGCAGGCGTGAAACGGCCTGTGTAAGTCCTCTCCTTTTGCACACCATTACGTGAGGAAGGTGGCATGCCATTCATTCGACTATGGGGGTTTCCTTAGTGGAGCGTGATGGCCGCAGTTTCTAATAAATGATGTTTGTCAAAAATATTGTACCAACTTGTGTTATAATATGTGCCATTAAATATGTTATTAGGAACAATTATCCATGAAGATTCGACAGCAGCAAGAAGCTCACGAGGTAGAAGCAACTGAGATGAAACGAGCTTCTGAAGTAAAGTTAACAGAATTAACAAATCAACAAAGCAAGCATGTTTTGGCACTGGAAGCATCTGAGAAAGAAATTAAATTGCTTAAAGAGGAAGTGAAAGTCCTTAAGGTAATCTGCAACTTTTTGCCATGATGCTTAAAACAGTTTACGAGCGCCATTTCCACAAATGTTACTGTACTATTAGATTGTTGAAAAATTTCGTTCTTCTTATACACATTGCATCATAGTGACATATCTGGGCCAGTTTTGGATGTGATTGGTGGAAAGGTGATTGAAAGAAACCAATGATACCAATGTAACCGGAAGACCATTTGGTTGAAATGGTTACGTTCTCAAATAGCAGCAGTTTGCAGGTACCAGCTCACCCCGTAGCATGACATCATTTGAGTTGTTAATATTGTATTGTGTTGTGTTGTTTACATGGTATTGTATTCATTATCCCATTATATTGCTTGTGTGGTGTGTGCTGTTTTAGCTATCTAAATATTCATACGAGAAGCAGGTGCGTGAACTGGAGTGCAAGTTGCAGCTACAGACCAGCTCATTGAGCAGCAGTTTGGCACAGTTGTCAGAGCGTGATTCCATGTGCACAGCGATCGGCAGAGATGTGTCACAGTTGAAGGTGGAGATCAAGAGACTTGATGCCAACGGTCTGCACAGCACACACTGTGTCAAACACTTTGTTCAGACTGACAGACTGTCCTCATTGTGGTTGCATGTGTCACTTTAGGTTGCAGTTACCTGTAGATGGGAAAGCAAACTTGGTCCATCATTTTAACCGATGAGAAATTGAGTGACCTTTGTGGGTCATTTGCCGTACTTCACATACTCATTTTACTACTTTGGGCTTTTGTTTAATGTATTTTTATAGATTACTCCAGGTTAGGCAGGGTCACCCATAGGTACACTGAAGGAGAACCTTTTGGGATTTTTACCAGTGCACAATTTTTACAGGATAGAAGCTCTTCCTATCACTCACCCAACATTGACAAAGCACTGACATTAGCTGACATTTAGGGAATTGTCAGTCTGAACAGTTAATATCGCATTATTGCAGTATGGTAAGATTTTCGGCTGCTGTGTTTAAACAGATTTAAAAATACATCAGTGACCTACTGATAGATTAGTATTGACAAAGCCGTTTGTTTTTACATTACATTCACAGTGGGTATGTTTTCAGTTAAAGAGGCAATATCAACGAATGAGAAATTGAGAAACTTTGTGAGTCAGCAGAAAGCAGTCATCAGTGATCAGTCATTGCAGATAGAACGACTACAGCAGGCTGTGACCAACAGTCACAGCTCACTGAGTCAACTGCATGCTCAGCGTGAACATCGTCACTTTGACAATGAGCAACTCATCAACTCACTTCAACTTCACCTGCATGCGGTTAGTAGACGTCTGTTATTCAGGAAATGATTATTCGTTGAAATCCTTGGCTGTAAACTGAAAACAGCATTTACCACAGTATTTTCAGTTTGCTTCACTTGCAAGTAGCAAGAGTAAAACTAGCCCAAACGCCGCCGTCCGGGTGGGCTATTTTCAAGCGCGTAAGTGTGCCGATGGTACCATAACAAACATAGAAACAGTCGCCTTTATTAGTACATATACTCAAGACCATATTATTTCTAACAGCGTTACTTATTTTCAGTTTCAATTTCCACTAGTTGTCTGCTTTTATGCCGTGTCTGAGTAAAATGTAGAACGACTAAAGCAAGTGAATGTCCATATGTGATTCTCCTCCCGTTCCGGTTATAGGCTTTTTATAACCCCACCCCCTGCCCTATGAAATTAACCTTTATAGATATAACTCTATGTTGAATTTTATTCAGGTGTCGTTTTGTTTTTTATTTTTAAGGTTAGGGTCAGGGGTTCAGGGTTTAAGGTTAGGGTTCAGGGTTCGGGATCGATAACCTAAAAAATATTTTAAAATATTTGGTAGGTGGCGCTGCAAACACATTGGACATTCCCTGTCGCTAGACGCCTGTAGTAAAATGACTTCTGATTATTGATTCAAAACTTTTGTAGAAGAATAAATTCTAAGCATAATAATTAATTCTAACGAATTATGTACCTGTGCACTGTTGTACAGCCCTCCATATAGTGGGGAGGGCGTTTTATCAGAATGATGCTGACCGTTGGCGACACATTACTGACCAAAGATGCTGACACTGAATTGTATTTTTGTGCGACTGTGGCTGGCATTTTCCCAACACAGCTATACAGCAACACTTATGCTTTGGTATTCCAGAGTGGGCAAAAGCGTGTGGTTAAATTGCACTTTACTATATGACGTGATACACAGTTCAGTTATCTGGACTGGACATTCTGCTGCAGATCTTGTTGTTTTACTGCCTGTTTGCATTAGTGTGAGCGTGCTAGCAGGACAAATGGGTGGAAAGACAACCTTCAAACTGACGTATCAATATAGTGTGTTGAGTGAGACATTACACTTGTTCCTTTGGACTTGATGCTGATCGTTTTTAACTCTAGCATCGTATGTTACCGTTTATGTGTGATTTTAGAGTCAGGAAGATGTCAGAAGCTTAACTACACAACTTCGAGAAAAACAAGATGAACTTATGGTAACTGAACACAATAGTGATCTACTAGACACTTTGGTCAAACCGTCGCCATGTTTAGCATCTCTGCTGGATCTTAATCAAATGTAGCATGCTTGAGTATGCAATAACTTGTGCTGAAGAGAAGTTTAAAACTTTTATGTTCTGTTGGTTAGTGCGATGCTTGTAAAGTTTATGAGTGAATTGAGTAATTAAAATAATTTGGTAGAAGTATATAAGTTGATTTGAAGATTAGGCTGATGGCAAGTTATTGGTTGTGTGAATCAGACAACAGGTTGTTGCAAGCGACTGTATGTGTATTTTTTTCTGTAAAATGAATGAAACAGATTGCTGTTGCTGATCGACTGTGACTGGTATGTATTGCAGCAATCAGCTGATCTGGTTAAAGAGTTACATGGAGTGGTCAGCGGACATGCAGATAGCATAGAGTTGCAGCAGTCGGAGATCAGTCAGCTGGACAGTGAATTCGCTGAGTTGACGCAGAAATACGCAAGTGTGGAGAAAGAGCGTGACGAGGCTGTACACGAGATAAAATGTCTACAGACACAGAACAAACAGCAACTGGCACAATTCAGCTTTGACGTATGAAATATTATTCACTAATGCTATATATGAAATGCCCCAAACTAGCAAAAGAAAGAAAGAAGTACATAAGTACATATCTGTTCCGTATTAATAATGTAATGAGAACACAGCCTATTCTTCCCTTTTATTTTTTTATTATTTTCTTGTTTTTGGCAGGCCTTTCTTTACTCGTCTTGCTAAACCCCAAGTCTGATAGAAACTGGGGTATCCAAACCTGACTGCCAAACAATATCCATCAGTTTACCTACTTCATTAAAGGTGACTCAACATCTGATCTGGTGTGCTAGCACATACGGCTGTTTGAATTGGCAGTCATGGACAGTGGCCACTGTCACTTCTTGCCTAGCAGTCTCTGACTTTCTGTGTTATATAGCTTACTCACAGAGGTACGTTAGCACAAGCTGTGGTTGAATAAGCATGGTCACCATCGTCATGGTACTAATTTCCATCCAAGGCCGCTGATATAATGTCAGCTACTGTGATTGAAATCAAATGGCAAGGTGCTAGCAGTTAGCACCATTGCAGTTTATTTTATTACCATTGTTTGATGTAACTTCAACAGCAGTCTAAACATAGGAGCATAACTAATAATTCTGAGTAGCACTGTGTCAGAAGATGGGGATGCAATGACATGTAGGGCACGTTATAAGACAACGGATTGCTTTCAAGCTGGCAGCGGTTGCGTACAAGACACGACAGTCTGGAATCCCGGAATACCTACATTGTGATATCCGGGATTACCAACCGTGTAGAACTTTACGCTCGACGTCAGCTCTGCTGTTTCAACAGCCACCTGCCACCATAGCATTAGCATCTATGGCGTTTTGTGTAGCTGCTCCTACAGTCTGGAACTCTCTTGATGTCCGCACCCGTTCAGCTGATACGTTTTTGACATTTAAAAACCGTCTTAAAACTGAACTGTTTAAATCCTGCTGTGTGTAATCGTTCTGGCGCCATCACAGCGCTCCAGATTCGCTTGTGAATTGACATGTAGGGCGCGTTATAAATTTGTATGTAATGTAATGTAATGACTCTTTAACAGTTTTTACACGCATGGACACATGTGTTTCTGGTCATTTTTTCAGGCAATTATGGGTTAGCCAGTTGCCCTGTAATTTTCCTTCTTCATCTACTGATAAAGTGTGAGGCCTAAGCTGTTCATATCCTTCTCGACACAAATCACACCTCAGCCTGCATTCACACACAGCATTTCACAAAGTCAGCATCATGCTTACGTTCAACAGTCATCTGAACCATCTTAATCTACTTTACTTGATAACCAAAGTGACTGATTACAGTCCAATCATTTCTCTATCTGCGTTTCTTTTTCCTTTTTTCACTTTAAAACTACACATCCATCTAAGCATTCACTTCTGTCTAATTTTGCCTCATGTTCCATCTTCATAGGCCAGGTCTCACTGCCAAGAGTTGTTAAGTTTCCAGTCTCAATAATTATTGCATTGTTTTTGTTGATATGGTGTGACTAGATTGAGGAACTGAAAAATCAGCTAAAAATGTCTGAAGTGAAGTGTAGTGATTTGCTGGTAAGCAAGGCTGATCTTGAAGAACTGAATTCACAGTGGGCTCAGAAGAATATCGACTTGTCATCAGAGATTGAACTGCTGAAAGTAATTTGCTTATATTATGCTAATTTTGTTGCTTTATTTAAAGTTTGGACAGTACCGGTGACTGTTGTGTGCTTTGTTCACTTATCACTGATTTTACCCTAAGCAGATTTGACGAAAGTGTTGATGGAGTATAAAGTTTAATCTTGAAAGCCAAACTTCCCCTATAATATTGGTTCCTTTCTGCTGTTTTTGTTTTTGTTGCTTAATATAAACTATATGTATGGTATTTTATTTATGAGTCACATGGTTATGTTTATCACAGTCTAGACCTTACATGTCTCTATGGCAGACATAGAGATATTCCTAAAGCCAGGAATGGTTGGGAATGGGATGGTGTTAGTAATTGAAAGACACAGGTGAAAATACACTCGGAATGAATTGAATAGCATCACAATCAGAGCCTGCAGGTTTATTAACTGTCATCCATTTCGTCACAAAAAGACATTTACATGTCACATAATGTGTTGTTTTACTGATTTGTGTTTAGAGAGAAATGCAACGCATTTGCTGTGACATATCAGTGCAGACAGACACAGATCACACTGAACAGTGCACACAGGTCAGCGTGGATCAATGTACAGCATGGACACAGTGCACTGTCAGTCGAGCTGACCAGTCTGTTCAAGCCGTCTGTAAACAATCAGTAGCCACTGTTCAGGTGGCTTCTGAAACATCTAATGCTGCTGTGCAAACTGAACCAGCAGTTGCTGAGCCAGCGGAGAGGTCGTCCAGTACAGTTGATGAGGACAAGCTGAATGCTCAGTCTGAAATTATTGGTCATTGTCAGGTTGAGGAAGAATCATGGAATGCCGTGTCTGCTAAAGAAAGGACAATTGCTAATTCAGAAATTACTGACAAATCACCTTGCTACAGTGACTCTGTATCAAGTGTACTAGTACAATTAGAAGAAGACTACAGTACACCACCCACAGGAGCTGAATTTATCAGTGATAAGTCCAATACACTTCCAGCTCAGATCCCTGTAAAATCTGAAACCCTTTCTGCAGTGATTGAACAACTGCCAAATCAGTATGATGCAGATAAAACTTCACAGCTTCCAACTGTTTTGCAGTCCAAGTTTTCTCTGCAAATGATGCCTGGTGTTTGTCGACCTGCAATACTTCAGCCACATTTCAACATGAACACTCCATGGAAATCATCAGATGCTGCAGAGTATGTTTATTCATTCGAGCAGCTTGAGCAGCGAACATTTCTAGCTAGCAAGCTGATGCTGCAACGGTCTGGCGAAACAAGCTCTGTTGCCCAAGGAGGGCCTTGGGCTGCTTCTGTACAGAAAATTCCCACTCGGCAGTTGGTTCATGAAATTCAGTTATTTTCTAACTCACAGAACTTGGTTACCCAGAGTGCTGGACAACCGACTGCTTGTCTAGCACTGAATGCCAAGTCTTCAAACACCACAGACTCCCCTGACACGTCAAGTGAACCCGGCAGTAACCTTGCTGTTGTTGCTGATCCATCAGCAGCGCTGAAGCCATCACCACATGCACTGGATGCAGATGCAACATTTCATAATGATGACCTGTCGTCAACAAACTTGCAACAAGATGTGTTCAGTTTACATGTAGACGTTAATCCAGATAAGTCACAGATTGCTGTAGAACAAGAGATTGCTGTAGAACAAGACGTAATAACTACAGACAAGCTTACTTCATCTGCAGCACTGCCATCCGTACCTGTACCAAAAACTAATGATATAATACGAAATGCATCGTTTCCTGCAATAAGAGTAACAGAGTCTGCACGCATGGCTGAGTCATATGAACCAGATCTGCAATGTATACGCCCTTCCACACATGGTAATGGCATCACATCCCAGAATACAAGCGCAAAAGGTGTTAACCTTATGCAACTTGAAAGTGACTGTGGCAAGTTTGGGAGTGAACAACAGAATGAAAAGGACTTGGAATGTGAGAACTTGGCTGTAAGTACCTGTGATCAGTTGATGGCTGGGAACATCTGCTGCACATATGCACGTGCTGAAGACAACGGTGTCAGTTGTGTCAGCAGTGTTGGTGTGACGACTGCATCTACAGGCAGTGGGCAGTGCAGCAGTAAAGAACAAGGAGCTACAGTGCTAAGTGAAATAAACAACAAAGTGGTAAGATTAAATTCTTGCACAAGAGGGCGCAGTAGAAGGCCATTGTTTGTGTGCCGAGGACCATTGATGGAAACTGTAATGACACTTGAAGGCAGTGAAAGCACATCACATTGCAAGATACTCAAAGATTCTGAATCTGGCAGCAGAAAACTGCCAATGATGTTGCTGGGTAATTTCTGATTGTCTTTGCTTTGATTTACTTTTCTAGCCTGTTCTTTGTCTGACGTTTTCAAATTCTCAGGGATCTGACCACTTTGACTACATTAGGTGGCAACTGCATAACAAGCTATTTTGTATTTTCTTTCATTCTGCTGCTGTTGCATTGACCATTGCATGTTATTGCATATTATGGCACTTTGCTTTCAGATACACCTTTTCTGTCTGTCTGTCTGTCTGTCTGTATCTTTCCGTTTTAATGACCATTTTTCCAGGTGGCCCTGGATTATCTTGCAAATACATTTTGTGGATACATGGAATTGTATTTAATACCTTTGTTTTGCTATTGCATATTGGTGTAATATTTTACAATATATTACAATTTAAGTTAATTGTCTACACAAACGTAGAATTTGTAAATACCTGTTTATGCTAATGTGTAGACACTTTGTTTGTGGCAACAATGTAACAAATAGCCTGGCTGTGATTTGTAAATGTAATTACTGTCTTTTCAACTTGTACACAGACACTACAACTATAATGGTTGTAGATCCTGGACAGCCAGTATCAAAGAAAGCAAAGAGGACGTCTGTTAAGCCAGCATTGCAGCTAACAAGCAGTTTAGATGGTAATGCTCTTTTTTTTAATTTACATATCCATAATGTTCTTTATATTTTGACATACAGTGGGTAACTTCAATATCAGACTTATAGTTCTGAGATGAAACTTCAGTATTACACAAACCTAATTTGCATAAATGAAGTGACCATAAGAGTTTAGTCTTATCCTTTGGTCACAAATAAGAATTCCCTCTTAGTCTGAAGATCAGACCGAAGATCCAGTCTAAGACCAAACTTAATCTGAGCATATTTCAGTCTGGTAACTTTGTAATGCAAAACTGCAGTCCTTTTCTTCTATTCTCTAGGGATCAGACTTTCCTCTTAGAAGAAATCACGTATTTTTTCATAGTGATCTCCGGTCTTACGTGAGTTCTTAGATCACTTCTTAGATTGGTTCTTTCTTATCTAACAAAATGTTAAACACTTATCAGTTTAAAACTCACTGTAAGGGCGACAGTCATAGCTTTAAAACTGCAAATATCATTTTGTCAGGACTCTTGATAAAACAAAGGTGAACGTCCTTACGTCTGCAAGCGAAATGGTATTCAAATTCATTAAACTGCATTATGTTGGTTGAAACAACTCATCTCACCCAAGTTGAATAGCCTAATATATTTCGCTTGCAGATATAAGGACGTTCACCTTTGTTTTATCATGAGTCCTGGCAAAATGATGTTTGCAGTTTTAGAGCTACGACTGTTGCCTTTACAGTGAGTTTTAAACTGATAAGTTTTTTACCGGCAGGATTGCCGCGTAGCGGCAAACTGCCGGTCTTGTTTTTACTCACAGGCCAAAAATCAGGTTTTTCGCCCCGCAGGGGCGATTCGTTGCACCGATTCAGGTCAAACTTTGCAGGACCGACGGGCACCTGGGTCCGCTTGGCTGTGCAAAAT
>Ga0049107_10000295_pt1 | contig 14076 bp, 4 predicted proteins | sample WorMetilPIANOSA1_FD_61187 | JGI IMG/M metagenome (GOLD analysis project Ga0049107, IMG submission 61187) | Marine gutless worms symbiont microbial communities from Max Planck institute for Marine Microbiology, Germany - Olavius ilvae PIANOSA.1 | ecosystem: Host-associated > Annelida > Digestive...
GTACAGAAATTTAAATTTATTGTTATGAAAATGCACAAAAACTGTTGCCACTAGAGCTGCTCCTTTTGGCTCAGATATATGCACCAAATCGTTTGTCGGCTGGGGCTTTGCCCCAGACCCTCTGGGGGAGCTTACGTCACTCCCCCAGACCCCCTAGCTGGTTTAGGTGTGGGGCCCACAGGGAACGGGAAGGAGGGAGGGGAGGGGGAAAGGAGGGAGGGGAGGGGAGGGACGGGAAGGGAGGGGAGGGCGTCCCGGAATGCCCAAATCCAGAATTGGCAAGCCTAACTTACGCGTTTATGTAAGTATACTTGTATTCAACTAATGTGGAATTATGTGGTTTATTACATTCGAAAGGACAAACTTATGTGTTGGCGCATTGCCCTCGGCAGCGGATAGTCTTTCGCAATCGTGCATGTACATTGTCGGCGGATTTCGAGAAAATTTTCGACAGCAGCAGCTTATGGGATATGCGAAGGTAGAGTTACGGGAAATGCGAAACACTAAAACTGCAAATGTTTTTGACCGATGGTCACTTAATCAGTGAATAGTAATAAGGAACGGGGGTACTAGCTGTCGTTGTATCCGGCTGTCTATCGCCGTTTACTTCGGAAACGCTACGAGATCGGCCGATGTTTACTATGGATCGCTATAGTAAGTCACAGTAAGGCGATTGACCCACACCAGGGACCAATTTTCAGGCGGATCTGCTTACGTACGCTCGTACCATTTGACATAGAACGACCAATTGTGGCACGGGGTGTGTTTCTATGTGTCATCCATGCCCCCAACCCAAGCGGTCTGGATCCAATCGTCCCGAAATTTTTAGGACCCCTACATTTGTCCGTATCGTTCGACCTGTGGATCGAGGAAGCTAGAATTAAAACTACCACCTCCTTTCAAACGTGTTACTGCATTACCTCACATAAGTAAGTGTTCAACTAAGCAACTAAAAGCACAGTTAATCCATGTCAAAGTGATTCAAAGACTTCAGTTACATTACATGTTCACGAGGGATGCTCTTTCTCTGTTTGCTTACACATATTAACTTACCACGTTTTAAAATGAATGCCTTCGTGGTGATGTTTTCACGGCAGCGATGCAGGTACAACTACGTGTCATCGGCGAACGAGTGAACAGTGACACCGCGTCGGTTGATAATGTCCGCAAGGTCAGCCACGTACAACACGAACAGTATGTGGCCAAGGACTGAGCCTTGTGGCGCCGAGCAGACGATATAAACAACAGATGAGGTACCACCGGCGTAAACGACTCGGTATGTCCTACCGGGCAGGTATGAATGGAACCGCATCCAAGCTGTTCCATGCAGGCGAAATTGACGCTCGAGTCGCAGCAACAGCAGCTGGTGATAGACAGTGTCAAAGACAGCTGTTAGATCAAGTACACAGAGTGCTGACACCTGCCCCCTGTCTGCGGCGAGCAGCAGGTCATTGTAGACTCTGGTAACCGCCGTCTCGGTGCTGTGGTATTTCCGGTATACGCGGACTGTGTCTCAGGCATCAGTCGGTTACTGTCTAGAAAGGTTTGAAGCCTAGCCTGCACAATACTCTCTCCAACAATTTGGACAGAAATGGCAGGTTAGACACAGGCCGAAAGCTCTTCTGATCACCAGCATCGAGTACAAATTTCTTTAACAGCGGCCGGACAAAAACTTCCCTTGAATGTCGCTGGAAAGCAGCCCACGGTCAGTGATTTTTTGGAACAGCAGCGAGATAAAGGGGGAAAAAGTCCCCGCATCTCCACCGACCACGTGTGGGGCTGGAACCAGCTCGCACGTTTTATTCGGAGCGGAGCTGATCAGTTTTTGGATCTCCTCGGCAGTCACAGCAGTCCAATCTTCCAGCGTTGGCGTGCATGGCTCTGCATGGTACATCATAGATGGGCGACGAAGCAGTGATGCCCGAACTCCGTTGACTTTGTCCTTGAAAAATGAATCAAAATCATCAGCCGAGTGACATCCGGTTTCGTCGCGGAATACCTCACCCAGTGTGTCACGGAAATGTTCTCCACAAGCGCCATGTGTTGCCTTTACTCGCAGCAACTTCGTCCCGCCAGCAACTGCTGTTCTTCGTCTCGTACAGCATGCGCATCACCTTCACCTTGTCCTCCCAGGCACGACTGTCCGCCTCAGCACGCGTCCGTCGAAAGCGTTCTTGTTCTGCTCGCACACGCCGGCGAGCTGCACGGCAGTCGGCGTCGTACCGGGATGTAATCTGCTTGAACGTTGACAGATCTGCATGACTGGGCAGTGTTGAACAAGTAGACGTGTTCTACGGACCTTCGAGCGTCTTCAAGTCGCAGCACAGCTCTGACGCCGCAAGGTCAGACGCGGAGGCATCACTCAACAGACGACGCCACACTCTGCGCGTGGTCCAAGGTGCGTCGAGACGCTCTAACTTCACTGGCAGGGTGAACCAGATGACAGCATGATCTGAGATCATGTCACAAATAGTACCGATATTACTTTGTCGCTCCTGGTGATGACCAGGTCCAGTGTGTGTGTCGGCTCAGTCACATGCATTCTATCGTGAGTCAGCTATACAGGCTTTCACTCATGAAAATCACAATAATTTATCGGATCGTGGTATTGTTGTTTATATTTTTAGATAAGCACCAGACAACGGAACCTATCGAACAACCAAGGCGATCCAGAATAAATCCAAGTAAAATTTCTTTTATGGTAGCATAATATACTTGTGTTAATTGTTTAAGAGGGTGCATATCCGATGTCGTGATGTAAAAGGTAGTCTAAGCACAGCAAGTAACTGTTATATGCAGTGTGTGTTTATGCCCAACTGAAAGTGAGGTGGTGATGGGTCTAGCGAAGAAATAGTAGCTGAGTAATGCTATCTTGCCTGTGCATGCTGTCTGCACGTAGATGCTGATGCTGCCGTCAGATTTCGCAGTGGATCAAGTTCAGATCTCTTGCCAGTGTGCTCCTTTCTCGCTGCTACAGATGTTTCCTTGTTATTGAGAGGAAACGTTTATAACGCCGCATGTGTGCGCAGTTGTATGTTACACGGAAGTGAGTGGTGGTCATTGTAAAGAAAAATGAACAGGTATTCCATCGAGCAGAAATGAGAATGATCACCTGGAAGTGTGATATTAAGGGTAAACTGTCTTGCGTAGAATTAATGCAGCGGTTAAAATGCAACACATACTAAAGTGGTAGGATGAACTAGACTGCGATGGAATGAATTGACGTGTTTTAAGAAAGGATGAACACAACTGGGTGAAAAATATATTATTTTGGAGGTTAAGTTAGCCAGACAAAGAGGTATGCCAAGAAAAAAAATGACGGAGGTTGTGGGCAAGGATATTAATGATTTGCAGTGCTAGCCATCGTGAAGGTCAGCTATGGCGAATGTTTCACTAGGGATTGTGGTTAGGATTAAGTCAAGGGTTAGCGATAGGATTAGGGTTTAGTAATCGATAATAACAGTTTGGCCCTAAGTCATTTTTGCGATGGCAGACCGGCTCCGATTGACATTTAAAACCCAGTGATGCCATGAATAATAAAAATTTGTAGTAAATTTCAATGGAAGGAAGTTATAAGAGGGAACTGGAGCGACAGCAATAGTGATAAGTAAAGCTGTGAGCTGAATTCATACAAATTGTATGTCTCTGATACCGGGTCACAGGTTAACCTTCATTGATGGCCGTTAAACAAGTTGGTTGTTTTATTGCAATATTCATGTGCTACTATATTGTAATGTTTGGCAAATTATTACGCTATGGTGACTCTGTTGTGTATAGCATTATGTTACAGATTTGCTGTAAAAGTCCCAACCTTATTGATCATTGATCTCCGATGTCAGAACATCTTTTTGCATCTATATTAACATCCTTTGTGCAGCTGTTTTGTGACGATGTTAATTTCGATGTTATTGATGCTAATAAATACACTTTATTCATCCGTTCATTATTAGTAGTAGTGCTCGTACTAGCAGTAGCAGTAGCAAGAGCAGCAGCAGAGTAATAAAAGGTGTTTTACTAACATGTAGGCCTACAATCAGTACACAATGTTGGAAATGTTGCCAGTGAAACAATAGGAACATAAAATGATAGAGCATAGAGCTGGTGCAAGAGATTGGCCGACACATCGTGTGTCGGCCAATCTCTTGCACTGAATTACACGGAAGTGAGTGGTGGTCATTGCAACGAAAAATGAACAGGTATTGCATCGAGCAGAATTGAGAATGATCGTCTGCATGTGAAGTGTGATATTAAAGGTAAACTGTCTTGCGTAGAATTAAAATTTCTAGCAGCAGCAGAGTAATAAAAGGTGTTTTACTAACATGTAGGCCTACAATCAGTACACAATGTTGGAAATGTTGCGTGGTGTGTTTGATCATCGAAATTTCGTCATCACTATTACTAGAGAAACAGCTTCTGTGATCCAGCGTCTGCCATATCAACTCAGTGTCGAAACGCGGTCGGTTTTCTGAAGACAGTAATCGCCGAATGAGTTGCCGTTTCAGCCGTTATAGCATTGGATTTACTGTTGACGCCTGTAGGCTTTATGCTGGAGGTTCAAAACACAATTAGAATACTCCAATAATATTTATCAACAAAACAAAATATTAAGAACAATATATACCTATATTGTGTTCATATAACTCATAAAGTAGGACTAAGCCTGCGGTATAATTTGTGTAGTAGCCTGCAAAAATTACAACGTCAGTTTCATTGCGTGGTACCTAAATTAGCTCATGTGTTGTGCACTTTCAGGTAAGAATGAAACCAGTATAGTCGGGACGGTTGTTACTAGTCTGGCGGTAGTGATTGCAGTGATATTAGCAATCATCGTAATCACATGCATCATCGTTCGGATTTATACATCAGGTAGGTCGAATACTTAAATTACCAAAAAAGCGTTGTCCTAGCATAGTGAAATCATTGATTTTGCAGCTCTTGTCATCCGCTAGTTTATGTGTGCATGCTGATATCCACGGTGCATTAGTTCTTTAACTGTTACCAAGCACTGTTGTTGCCACTGTCCTTATCGAAAGCGATCATTTCTATTATCGAAGAAAAAAATCAACCATTAAAATAGAGAAATGACTTTACAGTAACCCAAATTACAGCATTATATCCATAACGGCAGATATATGAAATAGACTGTTTGATTGTGACTTATTTTGCAGTCAGAGATCGGCATGATTATCCCTGCTTCTCAGGGGTATACGCATTCAACATGTCGTCTGTAAAACACCTACTGAGTGGGATGCGGAATCCACACGCTGTCCGCGAAAGACATACAACAGAATCGGAGACCGAAGCACAGGCTCGAGTCGAGGTACGGCTGCACTAAAATGTTAACGTTGAAATCTTGTCTTACAACAGATGCATAACCTGTTGTTACCACTGCGATTTGACTTTGATTCAACGCCATTCGACCCGATTCGACAGACGTTCGAGTTTCATTTGACGTCAAATCGCAGTCGAATTGCGTCGAGGGGAGTTGAACGGCGTCGAGTTGAAGTGGAATCTAGATGTAACTTGCGGTACAGTGGTATAGCTATAATTATAGTATCGAGCTCGTAACCCAGAGGCCGCGAGTTCGACGCTCACTCGGTCAACGGCGAGCAATCTTGTGCAAGTTGTTAACTTGCTGCATGTGCTCAGGCCAACTCAGCCTCCTATCCTTAGAGGAATGGGAAATGAGTGGCAGCTTAACTACTGTGGACTATACGGAATGACGAACTACGGCGTTAGGTTGACTTGGCGATGGCATGTCTACTAACTGCACCTTAAGTACAGTTCACTGTCAGTGCATGGTCAATCAGCTACTACGTTCGAGATGGTAAGGCGCTTATATGCTTATGTAAACAGTGTGTTAGCAAACGCCCAGTGCTTTGCCATTTGCCTTTGTAGTAATGCTAAGACTGCTTTATTTGTACTCGCTGCTTGGAATGTTAAGATATTCTCTGAAGTTCGACAACTGTATACAAAGTAAATTCTCTCTATCCGTTTTAACGGCCATTTTCCAAGTAAACCAGGGTTAGCCGGTGTTTAGTGAAGCAAAGGATGATGGAGGTGGTGGTGACAACTCGACTACTGGAGCTATAAGTCGTGCAAAGCTCCAGTCAAATCATCATCACCAACAAACCAACATCCAGTATTTTACAGGCCGGATGCCCTTCCTGTCGCCCAACCAACAGTGTCAAAGCACTGAAGGGAAAATATCACATTCCATGGACTTGCTTACCCCAAACTCACTTGGGGTCTTCCAGCTTTATAAACTTTACGTGTACAAAGTAAATTGATATTTTGAAATGATTTGACATATTTTGCCCATCAGCCCATGCAAGACTCTTAGCCGGCTGGGGGCAAGTCCCACTGAAATATCGAATGGGGAAATGGCCGGAGTGACCTCCTGGATCCGCCAGTTTAGCATCCCACCGTGTATGGCTTTATATTAGGCATGGAAGTTGCAAGACTTGTGCCTTGGTCTCTCGATATGTCTCGAGACTCGACTTTAGAAGTCTGTTCTTCGTCTTATGTTGAAGCTGAGTGTCTTTGTTGTTGTCTTTTCTTGCCCTTTTAAATCTTGGTCTTGAAGGCTAGGACAGTTCGAACCAACATACTTGCGATCATCTAGCCAATTATAGCAATGATTATGCTAATCATCACCGTGGAGAAAAGTTGTAGACATATCCGTGTCGTGAGTTTTTTATGGGTCAGTGAATTGTGAGACAAAGAAGACCTTATTAACTTATTGTTCTTCTATGTTTACTTGTTTCGTGTGCGTTGTAGCAGGAAACAGCATTCACCAGTTGACTTCAGGATGTAGATGTGGAAAGTGCCGTGCATTGCCTGCCGATGTATATACAACCACCACCAGTCTTCTCGACGTCAGAGTGACTAATTAAACGTGTATCTCGTAGACTGCTTGTAAACGACGAAACAAACATTCATAAACAAAAAACATGCATACGCTAGTGATATCATATATGCACATATATATTATTTATGCATGCTTGAGCCACAGTGCCACACCCACCCTAGAATTAAACATCGTATAATGTTATTTTCTTTCTCCATATTAACCCGAATGTATTCAAGTTGCGCGCAAGGCTGTATATTGCTATATAACGGACAATGATTGAAGTACCCGGTAATTAAGTTACAACGATTAATTTTGTTTATCGGCAGTTAAAGGGTGTTTGCTGTGAACTTCTGTCGGTTTACTGATCAGTGACTTTCTGGCTTTCTCCCGTGTTTTACATAGCTTTTGAAATGTACACTATTGTTATTGTTCAACTTTGTATTTCTTGTATTGTGACACTGTAGCCTTGTAATATATTCTTCGTATTTCTGTATCCTTCAAAATCTCTTAACGACTGGATTTCGCCCAGCGGTAAGCACATTATTATATTGTAGAGACATAACAGCGATATCGGCTCATCTGTCCCATTGACCAATAGTGCTGGGCAGATTGTGAAATTGTATACACCCCGTTTATTTCGGTACGCTTATTCCAATGGCTGTTTATTTCGCTGTTTCCTCATTTACAACCAAAAAGGGGCCCATATTCAAGTTTTCCCATTAACAGTAAAACAGTAAAATCCCACAAATTACCGTTGTGTGTATCAAGCTTTTTATCGTTTTCATTTACTATGTTTGAGAGTTGTGATTATGTGTTTCTGAGCCTGCAGTGTGGCCGTTCAACGGTCTGCAGCTGCTTGGATGGAGGGCATTACGGTGGCTGTGTTTTCTTTACGATGCTACGGCTGTTGATGGACATTACCCGACGGTATATCGACACGGCGGAGTACGCCGGTTCATTCCGTCGAACTCATCAATTGAACTCAGCCGATCAGCAACCTCTGCCTTATTGCATCTGGATTCGCCGACTCTGTCCCCGTCCACGCAGCTACCTATCTACGTTAATTTGTTGGTTCTGTTAAATGTTTTTGTATAACCCGTCAAAGTTCATATCAAATTATTCTTTTTCCAAGAACGCTCCGATCAAAGTGGGTGGTCTCTAGTCTCTACCATTGAGCTGCACATAGTAATCAAAAACATAATCATAAAAGTCTGCTTACGTAATCCACGAACAATTAAAACACGTCAGAACTCCTCGTAAATTCTTAAATCTACGCCCACCTGCCACATGCATCCACTTCCTACTCCGCTCGTGACCCTTCACTATTTGCTCGTCTTCGAAGATTTAGGCCTACCATGGCGAAAATGACCCAGTACAGCGGATGCCTGAAACTTTTTACCGATTACTAACACTAAGTCTGAGCGGAACCCAAGTAGTTTGTGGTCTAGTGGGTGTGAACATTGATGATTTCTTTGAGTTTAATCATGCAGCAAACACAAGAGGTCACGCATACAAACTGTTTAAGTCGCGAAGTGTCAATAATATTGGAAAAAAAATTTGCTGAACGCATTGTTAATGTGTGGAACGGATTGCCGCCATCTGTCAGCTTTGCATCGCTGTCAACATTCAGGCGAAGGTGATTTTAGTCAGTTCATGAAATGCACATGATTATTCAAGTTTAAATTTTTTATTTCTTATTTTTTATAACTTTTACTTCTTTTTTTCTTTTTCAAGTTAATCTTTTAACATAACTTTTTAGTCATTCTCTTTGTCGGTTAGTTTAGAGTGTGTGTATGTTTTTTATGTGTGTGTATTTTTGTGTATTACTGTTTTTATTCAGTGTACTATTGTAATTGTGTAACTTAGGGGCTGCTTTAAGAGCTCTTACCGAGCCTTGCATGTCCCGTTCGCCAATTGTACATTGTCATTTTATGCTGCATTTTTATGAACGAATAAATGGTGATGATGATGATGATGATGATGATGACTAATCGTAATCATAACCCTAACCCCAATTCCTACTCAAACATTTGTGATGACGGACTTTTCAGATTACGAGGCGTTGCGGGTCTTCAGATCTCAACAAGCTTTTCCTTGTATTCCGGTATGAACTCAAAATTATCCCTTCATACCACACGCACCCTTTTACTCAATGTTCTGTTCGGCAGCATCACATCATCTACCCCGTGAGTAAATAAAGAACAGGACACCCTACTATCGCCCATATCTTCGACAAATATTGACCGATTTTCAAAATTCCTTCACCGGCAGATTTACCAGTGATTATGTAACAAAATAGTCATTAGAGATCCCGCCGCATCTTAAGCGCATCGCTACACTACTTGGTGAAACCTTGATATTTAAAAAGTGATCTAGTTAGCACGTTAACTAACACAAGTGAGTAAGTAAGTTTATTGAGTTCTGGTAGCCCGTAGGCTAGACTGTCACGTAATCAGTTTAAATAAAGTACAACAATATAACAAGAAATATGCCTAAAACTGTCAAATTAAAGATGCAACTGGAGTGGATACAACGATCATACAACAGTTGTTGCAGCTTGTCAATCGCGAGCTTATAAACAGGATTATCCGTAACCTCTATATTCCGTGTGTATTCCATTATTTGATTATATAGCCTATATATTACCTTGTTATTAATCAATAACTATTGTGAATTTGATGTTATTTTTATTTATAATAGGCCTAGTCCCTATGTACGCTATTTAGCCTTCAGGATACCATATTTTGATGAGCTAATTGCCATTGCTATTTTTACAAATATTAGTTAGTGAATATTATTCCAGTCGACTTGTTTTGTGTGTTCAGACCATAATGCGACAGAATATTGTTGTTTATACATGTATGCTTCAGCAGCATTTGACTGATGCGGTGTTTCTCAAATCTCACAGACTATTTTACCGTGTATGCTGAATAAAATAATTAAGCACATTGATGCGCTGTTTTCTCTGTAGCTGCTGCATTTTATGTGAAGTGTTACACAAATCGGCTGCTATGTATCCTTTAAGCCGTGGCAGTAAACAAAGCCATACACTCTCCAGACAAAACCAAATTTCACAACTTTCCTTGACATTTCCAATGACGCAGATATGCGAATAACTGACTACTGACTGATAACGAAATGGCTATACCCCATGAGCCAAAAACAGCAGACTATACATATCTTTGCTAAATATGTCAATATTTAGCAAAGATATGTATAGTCTATTTTCAAAATTCTCCCACCAGCAAACTCATTGATTACCTAACGGAAATCTCATTAAAGATCCCATCGCACCTTAAACAAGTCGCTACACTAACTTGTGAAACCTTAGTGTTCATAAATTGCTCTAATGGGCACGTTAAATAACACCGATTGCCTCTGCTCCGTTGTGAGCTTACGAACAGGAGTATCGGTTTCCCAGACGTCTGAAGCGATATGGTTATGTTGCGATACCACAGCATCGGTTTTGATAGACTTTCCTGGCTGTGATCTTTTCCGCATGCTGTGTTTACCCAAACAGTTTGTGCATCATTAGATGCCTCCACTCCGTAAGTGCATTATAGTCTCAGAGATCGTGATCACCTTCATAAACTTTCAGATTTGTGGCCGCCGAACAGCTCTGACGTCAATCCAATTGACTACAAAATCTGGGACTGTGAGGCATAATTCAGCAACGAGTCTACCAGACCAAAAATACACGATGTGAATAATGCAGCGTCACGTTGATGCGTAGGCTGGAGCAGGCTCAGATTACGGTATAGGCGTAGGCCCTATAGGCACTGCACAACCGTAGGCCCCCTCCGTCTCTCCCATGTCGCCCTCTACGCAATGATAAATTGTTTGTGTCTTTAGTAACTTAAACAGTATGCATTATTTCTAGTTTTTACCCGCGCGACGTAGTAAGCGCGGTATTATATGCTACGGCAACGTGGCTGGCTGGGTGGGTGTCTGTCACATACGCCGGTATTGTATCAAAACGGCTAATCTTATCTTAAAACTTTTTCGACCATTGGCATCTGGTAGCGCAATCATTTTAGTTTATTCTGACCCCTGCGCCGATACCCAATTCCAATGGGAACCCCTTCACTGTAGGCGTTAAATACACAGGGTGGGAAAAATTGGCGATTTTCTATGGAAATCGCCGTTTATGTCCGAAATGGTGCGAGATATGCCGACGGTTACTATGGAACGTTAATAGGAAGTCATAGGTACCAGTTTGAATGGTATCATTCTCGATGACCTTCAGTGATCGCTAACCCGGGTTTCAAGGTCACTGTATATTTTCAAGTCGAATATCTCAAAAACGATGCGTTTTAGTGACAAAGTTACGAAAGAACACTAATAGGAAACCATACACGATCTACTGAATGTCAATGACTTTGAGTGACCTTTGACCCCGATTTCAAGGTCACGACATTTTTCGACATTGAATATCTCATAAGCGACACGATATAGAGCCATATTTACTATAGAATGTCAATAGGAAGTCATACGCGCTTTATCGCATGGTGACATTTCCAATGACCTTGACGGACTCCTAACCCAGTTTTCCAGGTCACGGCATTTTTGAAGTCGAATATCTCAAAAACGGTGCATCTTAGAAACAACGTTTCTATAGAACACTAATAGGAAACCATACGCAATCTATCGAATGGTACCACTTTCAATGACCTTGACTGACCTGTGACCTGGATTTCAAGGTCACAACATTTTTTGAAGTCGAATCTCAGAAAAACGGGCACGTCCTAAAGAAAAAGTTACTATTGCACAAGAGGAAAGTATACCAAACATATGCAATGGTACTATGTTTAGTCACCTTGACTGACCTCTAAACGCGCCGCGCTGGTTTGTCAGCATCAGCTGAGCTTCTTGTTTCATTGCAAATAAATGAATGAATGAATGAATGAATGAAGAAATGACCAGATCTCTCGCCACGCCCGTATATCGCAGCGGTGAATAATATGCGTGGAACGAACGGCCTCGTTCTAGATCGTCACTCACCAGTGATAGGGCGAGATCAGTGGGTCTTGAGGATGGAAATCCAGCGGGGTCTCTATAAACGGGTGCGCTAGTGGCTGTGTGGTAGAGTGCCGGATTTGCAATCGGGAGGTTGCAGGTTCGAATCTCGGCCTGGCTACTTCGCACCAAGGTCTACTCAGCCTTCTATCCCTCCGGGGTCAGTAAATGAGTACCAGCTGCGGCTGGGAAGGCAAAGGCAGGTATGGCTCATGCTGCTTGCGGATGAAACGCAGGGTGTGCAGGTAAAACTGTGTTATACCTTGACAATACGTGCTTTACCTGAGCGCCTTAGAGACGCTTCGTGTGGAGGCGCTATACAAATCAACCACCTTTACCTTCACAGTGCTTGGTGGGGAAATCAGGGAAATCTCCTCAAAAACGTACAGGAGCTGATCAGTTTGTGCTAGCCTATAATTATGACAAGCAATTCAGTGGACGAACTTCAAATCTTGGCCTCATCTGCAGATAACAGCCTGTGTAGTCTACGGCAGTGATGTGGTCTGAGATGATTCGAATATGATTCGACTTCCACGGCCGTTCGAAAGCTTATCAAAAGTCATTAGGGTCACAGTGACCTAACCCGTTAGCCGCAGTCACGCTGACTTATTCATTTATTTAGGCCGCAGTGCAGCAGCCGAGAACACGTAGGCCGTAACGCAGGATGGTTGTAGCGCGGTCGAATTGCAGTCGAATGGGAGTAAAACGACGACCGAGTCCGGACCGCGGCCATCCTTGTCATCCTAGTTTTAGAAGAAATCGACCTATGCAAATTTTCAATTTTCGTTATGGTCACGTGACCACTTTTCAGCATCCTCCAGAGTCTCGGCTTTCCATCGGTGTCATTGGTTTGGGGTAAAACAGTTTCCTGTAGGCTGTGCGCAGATCGGTTGATATTTGGCAGTTGGAGGGCCAAAAACCTGTTTTGGAGTAAAAAGAGAGCACGGCCAAGCATAGGTTTGGCCGTCAACTAGAAGGATGTATTGACGACGAGCGTCAATTCACAACGGCCAAGCGCCTGGTGACGCCACTGTTCTGAAACGGTTTTTCCGCGATAACTTCGTTACTTTTCGTCGTAGATCGAAAAGAATAGCATTTTTGAAATCAGTGAAATTTTCAATGTTCATCCAATTTTCATTTTTCGTGATAGTCACGTGACCACTTTTCGGCACCATTTAGGGCCTATATCTGCCAAATGCCTGGTCAAAGACTCTCCAGACTAGCAAAGGCACACCTTCAGAGTTTTGGCTTACCGTCGGTACCATTGGCTTGGAGCAAAACGGTTTCCTGTAGTCTGTGCGCAGGATAGTCAAAGCGTACCCTAAAACGCGAGAAAATTCTGTTTTTTTTTTATCTGGCATCGCCCACGCTACAAAATTTCGGAATTCTTCACGATAGCACCCGTACTCACCTCCACTTTGACGGTTTGTCGCCGAAATCGCGACGATCCGTCGTCTCTATATAGGACTTATGGTGCGTTACAAGTATTACAGAAAAAAATGTAGTCGTAATCGTTTGGTCTGGAGCCGCCCGCACGCCGATCGCGGTCTAAGTCCGCCCACAAGTGTATTCTGTACAACAAGGTTTATGCTAAATTTTATTCAGATCGGTTAATGTCTGGCAGTACGAGGGCCAAAAACCTGTTTTGCAGTAAAGACTTAGAAAAGCCAAACATAGGCTTGGCCGTCAATAAACGAGTTTTTAACACGTTGTTTTAGCAAAATGTACGGGATACTTCTTGGCCGTATACGAAGACTGTTAGTTATACGACTAGAATCGCTACGGACTTCCCTAAGTTCGTATGATGTTTCTAGTGCGTAGTTGGTAACAGGTGTAGTCTTATCGCCGACCAGTGCAAACACCTGATTCGATGTTCCTCACTCTGAACCGTCGAAATTAATCTGTTTGTCCTTATTTGAGGACATTGAGATTAATTTTGGCGTTCAGACTGCATGAATTTCGAGAAAAAGTGTTTTTGCAACAGTCGTTCTACTAAGCAAGTAAGTAAAAACGAGCTACTAAAGTGTCTTACTACTCGGGACGGAAAACAACAGGGCGCCTGGATTGCGGGAAAGTGTCGAGTAAGCAAGTAAGTAAATTTATGTCCGCGCAACTATTTACAGCCTAAACTGTCACGAAGGCGCTATGCTAAGTACAATATGCTCGGCGAAACAGAAAAGTCTTCAGATGTGTGCAGAACTGCGTCA
>Ga0049107_10000296_pt1 | contig 14067 bp, 11 predicted proteins | sample WorMetilPIANOSA1_FD_61187 | JGI IMG/M metagenome (GOLD analysis project Ga0049107, IMG submission 61187) | Marine gutless worms symbiont microbial communities from Max Planck institute for Marine Microbiology, Germany - Olavius ilvae PIANOSA.1 | ecosystem: Host-associated > Annelida > Digestive...
TTGAGAAAAACCGCGGAAACCGAAATTTCGGATTTGACCTTTTGGCTTCGGTTCGGTTCGGTTCGGGTTTTTATAAACCGAAACCGAACCGAAATTCGGTTTCCGCACATCCCTAATTATAGGTGAACTTGGGACATGGTATTTACTATTTATTACCATTTATTTAATAGATTTAAGTTTTATACGTTCTTGTATATTTACTTCTAGTAAACTAAGGTTTCTGAGAATTTATTAGCTAGTTGCTTCGATGGGTGTTAGTACTGTTGCAGGTGATTGGTCGGAAAAACTCACCTGTGAAATGAGTATGTTGAGTGGGATATTAAGCTTTACTCAGTTGTTTCTTAGTTACAAAAACAACAATCCACCAGCTCTTGAGTATTATATCTGAGAAAAAAATATGCGTACAGCAGATAAATAATAGTGACAAACTGTAGCAAAAAAGAAATACATATTGTTTTCAGAAACGGTGAAATGTAGTGTCTAAAGTTGTTTTTCACAAAACCAATACGAGTTCATTGTCATCATCATCGTCATTTCTGGCTTGCAGCCAACAGTCTCCAGAGTGGTCCATTCCGAGCTTTATCAATTGCTTCAGGCAGCGTCAAGTTATGATGCTTGAGGTCATCAGGAACTTGTCTTCATCCATGTGGTCCGGGATCATCCTGGTGGTCTTCTCCAGTACTCTGGTGGGGAGCAGCTAATATTCTCTAAGCATCAGCACTGTTGTCCATTCATGCAGTCAGTGAGTAGGGTTTAACGTCCCCATAACACATTATAGGTCATTTCGGAGACGAATCTTTCCAGTCAACGTCCATTCATGCAATGAAGCCGAAAGGGGAAAGATGCTGAGCTTTGGTTGTTCAGTTGAGAAGTGGTTTGTGGGTAGAGTTAACCAGCATCATCGAGTAGCGCGCCCATCAGTGAGCATAGCTGTCTCCACAAGCTGACGCCACTTTAAGTGATCCTGCGCATGCATCCACGCTGTGTTGAGACCAAGGTTATGGGGCCGAAGGTCGAGCTCTATTGTACGGAGCCATGTCCGCCTTGGTCGACCTGCCCGGCGTCGCCAATCTGCTGGAGGACGATTGATGGCTGCTCGAAGAATACGCGAGTGGTCTTGTGATGGATGGTAGTATGTGGCTTAGAGTTAACCACATACTAGAAATTCAACATACAGAATACTCTGAATTTTTTTAGAAGTTGATCATTTTGTAGTACATTTGACGTCGGATTTTGCTTCTGTTCATTTGTACTGCATTCGCGCTGTTTGCTTGATTTCCACTGTTATGTATGCAGGAAGTTTTCAAACCAGACAGCGATATACCAGCTCTCTGTCCAGTAAGTTACATCTTGCTTGCTACCCAGCCCACTTGCTGTTGCTGTTCATTAATAAGCCCATCAGGCACCGGCTCATATGGGGAAGCCATGCTGCAATGAGACTGGATTTCTTGATCTTCCCTGTAGTCGACAAACACTTGTTGGATTTGGGGGGCATCTAATCAGGCAGCTAAGTCGCCCGCAGTCGACAGACTGTATGTTGGATTTGGGGCCGTCTAATCAGGTGGCTGAGCCGCCCACAGTCGAAAGACTATGTTGGGTTATGAAGCTGCATCTAAAGAGCATTTTTGTACAACAGTTCGACAATGAGTGAATCTGTGGTCGCTGAGTTTCATACTTTGCATGTAGCCCCATTGTCTCTGTGCCGAGACAGAATCAGTTAAGATTGAATGGTCGTGTTTTTTTATAGAAAAGAGTCAATGATGGTGATCGGGTTTCGCAAATGTTGTGTGGCTTTGAGATGGATGATGTTAAACCTAGAGGTAGACCCAATACAACTTGTGCTGATGTTTTTGAGTAGGAAGTAACGGATATGAACTGAACGTAAACTGGATCGTAAGAATTGGAGGAATTTAATAAGAGATGGAAAGGGGGATAGTAGCGAGGGAAGTAGTGACAGTGAGTAAAGTGTGTTTTTGTTTTATCTGCTACCTGCTTACCTGGATTGTGCTGGAAGTAGAACCGTTAAACAACTCTGTTGTTGTTTGTTGTAGTAGGCCTGTTATTCTGGATTTCTCATACCAAATTCTGCCCCGTGCGGGCTCCAGGGTTGAAGAATAGACCCACCCCATTTCCTGGCTGGATGTTGTAGAAGGCAACTAAACCAGGCTCTGTCTGTTCTGTCGTAGCATAAGGTTTCTGGGTTTGTTTTGGGTTTTTATATTAGGGCCACTTTTTGTGTATCTTTAGTTTGTGTTTGTATGTGTTGTGTCTTTTGGTTGTTTTGGTTAAGTTGTCAGTACTTGTCAAATGATTGTCTAGAAAGACTCCTCTGAGGACGCTTTTTGTGTTAAGGTGATTGTCTCCATGAATACGAGGCCAAAGAGCGTTTATGACTTTTTCTGTTTAGTGTATTGTTTCATTGTTTTATTATGTGTTTGTCTTGTCTCCCGGCCCTATGCAACATATATCATACTCCTATGGCACGATGCAGCCTGTTTGTGCTGAAAGTGCTGTTAAATATCAAGCAACCAATCATGATACCACATTTCATGGCTAATACTAATGAGGTCAGCTTCACCAGGTGTGAAGTGCAGGTGGGATATGACATTTGGTGCCGTGAATGATGGTGGATATTGTAAACTGGCCAGTTTTACAGTTGGCTATAGTAACTCTGGCTGGCCAAAGTACCTCCAGTTTATGGGTGCTTATTCTTGCTATTAATTTTTACACGTGCTTGCAGTGAGAACGTAGAATTGCTGTATATAAGATCATATGACACTCTTTTTTTGTGTATCGTTGTGACATTCATGACCATGCATATATATTGGCACCCATCGTTGTGATTGCCCGTAGGTCTGTCGCAGTGAGGTTGATCCCAATGATGACTTCGTCCAGCTGAGCTGTATGGCAGACTACAAACCTAAAACGAGGTAACTTGTCGCCTACTGTCTGTGTCATTCACAGATTACCTACTTATGCCATTGGGAAAAGCACCATTGCTGAATGCTTAGCACTGAGGCCATTCGGTCCGATGTGCATTTTTGTCCTGAAATTTTTGATTGTCGTTTTCACGCTGCGAATTTCTCGCCTTGGATTCAACTTATAAATGTTTGGATTACTATAACTCGTGTGTTCTATTTGACGAACAGTCACACATATTGGTGTGGCTCAATGGCCGAGAAGTTAGGCTGCTGGACTTGCAATCAGCAGGTCGCATCTTCAAAATCCCGGCTGCCACACTTGTCGAGTTCAGCCCTGGGCAAGTTGTTTATACGCGTGTGCCTCTGTCATCAAGCAGTATAAATTTGGTACCAGCCTTGTAGTTGGGACGGTAACCATAAGTCTGTCATCGCACTGGCCATGCGTCTCGGACATTAGTGGTTCTCCATCTATGGACTCAAGCCTAGGAGAAGGAGATGAGCACCCGCCTACGCTCTCTAGTGCAGTATGGTCATCTTCTTTTACACAGAGATCAACCTCGCTGATCGTCCCAGATTCTGTGTTAAGCCACAAAAGTGTATTGTTTAAACATAAAACCGTAACTGTAGTAGTGAAACTGCCAGTGCTATCAAATACAACTGATTTTGGGAAAACCGGAATAAACTGAACAGAGTTTTTAATATAGTAAACAGTACTGGACTTTGTGTTGGAGCAGATAGGAGATGTAATAGTTTCTAAAGTTCTTAATTGTTGTAGAATGATAGAATGTGATTATTAACACTATACATGTGTCGTCTGCCATCGCATGTCATGGCCAGATATGCATGTTATGAAGTCAGAATGTTGAAACAAGGCATTGCCGAGTTGTGACATTCCAAGTGAATATTATGGAGTATATTATTAGGTTTTGATTCATTATTTGATAAAACTGCTTTACAAGGATATTGTTTCAACTAGGGGAGATACCGTATCTGTCTTTTCTGCATTAGCATTGCTATATTTGTATTGCAGTACGTAGTTTTGGCATTCAAAACCAAAACATCTGCTGTAACCATTCTGCCGAAGAAACGGTTACAGATTGTAGAGGTTGATCGATTAAGCATGTGTATGTTTAACACGTGTGTATAATGTGTTTTCTAAATTAATGTTTCTCCCTTTAGTGCTTTGACACTGTTGATTGGGTGATAGGAAGGCCATCTGGCTAATTAAAAACACTAGGTGTTGGTTTGTTGGTGTTGACGATTTGACTGGAGCTCTGCACGTCTTATAGCTACAATAATCGCCACCACATCTCACCTTAGCTCCCAGTAAAATCCAGAATGTAGACATTCTGATAACGACTTTCCCATGTTGTCCTGGAAAAATGGCCATTAAATGAGTGTCATGTCGATTGTCATCTAAGTTAACTTTTTCATAAATGTTATTCGAAGTTTTGTAGTTCACATTTACTTTTTTCAAGCTACTGCTACTTCGTTTTTTGGCCAGTTTTTCTGAAAATTCCCTCAAGTTAGGTCATCATGGATTGCTGGTGCTTGATTTTTACAAGCTAGATGTCCTTCTGTCACCCGTCCATCAGTGCCAAAGCACTGAAGGGAGAAGAAACTTGATACTAGCTAGCCTTTCATATGCCAGTGAGAAAATGCTAACTGATGCAAAGCAAAGCGGTTATTTTTGCAGGATTATGTCGGTGCCCGTTGTGAACCGTCAGAGTGATCGGGGCTCTGTGAAGCTGTTTGGTCATCCCAACGTTCTCTACCTGCCGAGCAAATTGACTGGAACATTGCTGTACCAGACCGTTGACCGCGTCGTGCCATGTCTTGCCGCCTACTATTCCATTCATCTCACTGACGGGCAGGTTGGTCGGCTACGTTCCTATTTGGTAGTAAGGTAAGGTAGAGTCGACCATGTTCCATAAGAGAGCATAGGCAGGTGCTCATCTTCCTCGTCCAGGCATTGAGCCCGCAGGTGGAGAATCACTAATGTCTGTGATGCGTGGCCAGTGCAACCTTCCCAGCCGCAAGGCATCACCACCCATTGGCTGGTACCAAATTATTCTGCTTGGTGACAGAGGCACATTGTATGTTAACAACTTACCCAGGGTTGCACTCGACAAACAAACAAACAAACACACAGATAGGGGTGATTACAATACACTGCGCAGCTAAGCACGTAGTGTAAAAAAAAAACAAAAGTCAGTCATTCAGTGGGATTTATATTAAATCTCTGTGGACGTTAGTCAATGCTAATTTGAAGTTGTTTACCAAATACTAATTCTCACTATCGGCTAGTGAGTTCATATCAGGTTTACATTGTACGTGTAAACCTTTTTTGTTTTATTGTGTATTATCATGTGTTACTTTTATTATTGTTTAATGGCATGTCGGTGGCATTGCCCTTTGCCTGTTATTTTCAAATAAATGATGATGATTAGGCAGAGGTGGGTGGGTGGGTGGGGTGATGACAAATGACGACCATGATGACGAGTGTATGTGTATGCTGAGCTGTCCTGTGCAAATGCCGGATCAGAAACTGATGTTAGCAATCAGATGGTGCTACTGACGCCTTTCACATGTTTTCGAATATCGCTAGGAGTGTACACAGGGCGGGGGTCTTGTCCCTGCCTAATGGCTGCATTATAGTCCACAATTAACAATATTACAGTGTCAGGAGAGGCCATCCTGAGTGGTGAAAATAGTGGAAAACTTATAGGCGGTCAGGGCTGTGCCTCGAACCCCTCTATGGGAGCTCTCGGCGCTCCCCCAGGCTCATTAACTGGTAGGGAGTGGGTTGCTGCCCCCTCCCCAAGAACCCCGTCCCCACTCTTGGCCTTCGGCCCCTCGGTCTTCCCCCATGAAGAATCCTGGGCACGCCCTTGGATGTCATTGGTGGTCCATTGTTTACTCCTTCAGAGCTTTGACATTGTTGGTTGATGGCAGAAAGGACATATGGCATATAAAATTTTCACCATCAGTCCCCAAAGGTTCCACTGACAGTATAATACTTCTGAGGAAGACGCTGGTGCTCCATCTGTAGCAGATGTCCAAGCCAGCAGAGTCTTTGCAGATAATGATGGTCGATATTGTACTAAAGAAAGTCCACAGGCATTTAATATAAATCCCATTGAATGACTGACTTTTGTTTTTTTTACCAGTTTTTTTTCTGGAATTATCCAGTCTCAGCCGAGTTCCTCAAAGGCCTGCATAGGCAAAACTTGGAATTGCTGTTATCCTTTCTTTCACCCAACCAGCAGTGTTAAAATTCTGAAATTGACGAAATCTTATTATACAAAATAAAGTAATCAACGCAGACATTGAGTTTACATTGATGTGTGCAAACCAGTTGAGTTAGCAGCTAGTTTGAGCACATGCAGAAAAAGAGTTTCCCGACTGCTGACTATATGTGTATGCTTCTGGCTGCTAAAAGTCACTTGGCTCAACACTGTTGTATGTATGTATGTATGTATGTGACTGAGTGAGTGAGTGAGTGAGTATGGTGCATCGACCAACCAATGACCTGCGACATGTATTTCTGTGGCATGCCTGCAGGGTCTCCGCTGTTCACGATGTCTCTATACTCAGCACTGCGCCGGCTGTGAGCTGCCGCGTGACAGCTCCGAGATCGCCCTGCAACCCGGCGACCACCTGGCCGTCCAGTTCTTTGACTTGCCCAAATCTCAGCTGGAATCGTCGCCTCCGTTCGTCGACCACAGCTCGATGGAACTACGACGCCCGTCCGAGCCACTCAGCCTGTATGACTGCTTCCATGCCTTCACCGAAAGGTTGGCTAGTCACACTGTTATAATAGTTAGTACAGTTTCTACATATTATTAATTTAAAGGCTAAAGTAGAATTTTTTCTTTCAGTGCTTTGGCCCTGTACAGACTCTGGAGCCTGGGCCCCATGTTGGATACAGGGTTGAAGGAAAAGACCAGATCCATTTCCTGGCCAAATGTCATAAAAGATCACTAAACCAGTCTCTCTGTCTGTCCTCTCTTGTCCTAACGTGGTGAGGAGATTTCCTCCACAAAGCCCAGGTGGAAGAGAGTGTTTGTGTGTATTTTTTCTTTTGTTAGGTTTGTCTATGTTCCTATGTGTTCGCCCGGCCCTACACAATATATATTTCATATGCCTATGACATGATATAGCCATGATTTTTGCTGTTTTAGATGTACGTCACTTTCTAAATGTTGCCACTAACACATGTATTAACTGCAATTGTGTACACAAATAGTAGTAGTAATAGTAGCAGCAGTGGCAGCAAGTTTGAAAAATCGTATATTAAATCGAATTTTGATATTAATTTCACTGTTGAGTTCAAGAATGATGGCCGAGTAAGCTAAGAATTAAAAATAATGCGTCAACAGATTTGAGAGAGGTGGTAAGTTTAATTCCACATTCCTCATGCATTTCATTCCTGCATTCAGCAGTGAAAAAGAATTGAAGGGCTCTGTTAAAGAACCGAACATCTCAATATATTTCTTCTTTTTTTCTGCCCATCACTCAATAGTGTTCTAGTTCCGACGTTCTGTTTACTGGTGGAAGGGGAGTGTCAGATTTTAGTGTTTTAAAATATTACAGTTAAATATTAATTATTCGGTTAATATACTGAGCGAAACGTCTACATATTCTAATTGACTGCAGCCAGCTCTCCGAAACCTATTATTAACATGTTGTTCGGTTCTTCCACCCGAGATCGTCATGCACAACGCATATATCGGTGGACATTTTCAGCGGAAGAAAATCACTCGTAGAGCCAGTGATGAGGCAGAAAACCTGCAATTATATCGAGTTGTTTTGGTTTTTCTGCCCGAGATCGGCATGCACGACGCATTTAATGTCATTCTTTGATGTCCGCTGATATATGTGTCGTGCATGACAGTTGCAGTCAATTAGAATACATAGATGTTGCGCTCAATATATTAACAGAATAATTAATATTTAACTAACTTCAATTAAAATTAATATTTAAGGAACTTCGCATTTAATGTTATTCTTTGATGTCTGCTGATATATGTGTCATGCATGACGATCTCGGGTGGAAGAACTGAACAGCTCGATATAATTGCAGGTTTTCTGCCGCGTCACTGGCTTTACGAGTGATTTTCTGAGTTTCATAGTTGTGAAACATATTCGGTTCTTTCACGGAGCCCTTCAGTTGTTAAAACTGGTCTACACTTGCAAAATTACTGTAAAGACAGAAGTGGCACTTTTCCTGTGTGCATGGTATGTTATAATGTGATTGTGCTGTCATGATTTGTGTTCTGCAGCGAGCTGCTGGATGAGCACAACCCTTGGCACTGTCCGAGATGCAGCAAGAACCAATGTGCCAGTAAGACCATGTCCGTCTGGCGTTATCCAGACACTCTTGTCGTCCAGCTCAAGCGGTATGTAACATTTCTCTGCAGCTGATGTGGTTAGGATTGTCAGTTGTTTGACTTTCTCGGGGCATCTAACTAAAACGGCTGTTTGTATATTATTTGTAGTGTAAAGCTTAGTATTTCTGGTTTGAAGAACTGTAGTGAATGAATAAGTGTGTAACTGAATTACTTAAATTGTCTCAGCCCACGTCTCAGAGAAGTAACGAGTTGTTTTTGCTGGAAGACCAGACTACTGACTACTAGTACTGATGGCACAGAAAAAATTATGACGGCCAAGAGGCTAAGTGCACGGCGTTCGTGACATAAGAATGTAATTTGCATACAGAATAGCTCAAAATAAAACGTCCTACCAGTTAGAATACAATTTCTTGACTACCAGTAGAGAATTTACTACCAAAATGTTAGGTTTTATTATAGAAAAAAAATTTTCAGCAGTCCTTGAAAAAATCACTGGAAAATTGTCATAACTTCAAAAATTACAGCTTTTAAAATATTATGTTCTGTATTTGCAAAATTATGCAGAAAAATGGATAGTCGGTTGTAATGTTCACTGTCCAGAACGTCGTTTTTCGTTATGGATTCAAAAATATGTTAAACAATTTATCTCAAAACCTGTTCTAAGTGTCCGGCCGAGCTTTCACAGTCACATAAGCTTGGAGTCTTTTGTGAAGCTCAGTTAGGCTTGTTGATTGAGTCCTGTGGCAGCTGGTTCCAGATTAACTACAAGACTTCCTAGAGCTCATCAGTGTTCTCTGGCTTGCGATGAAATGTCTTGTCACGTTCAAGCATAGCTTCCCAAACATAATAATCAAGAGAGGGTTAATGTCCGGCGAGTTTGGCGGCCATTCATCTTTGTCATCGAAGTCACTGTATTTTGTGACGGAAAGAAATAATGATGGAAATAAGTTATTAAACCATTCATCTGTATGCAGCCGATCCTGGATCAGTGGTGAAGGCGACAGAATTGCACCTAGCTAACCTCCTGTGTTCAACTCCCGCTGGTAACCATATGACTCGGTGGTGGTGGCAGGAAGGGCATCTGGCCGAAATTGCTCCCGTAAAAGCCCTACGTTTTAGGCACATCCAAGTCCTTGAACAAGGGAGTCAACGACTTAAATTGGAGACGTCATCTGTATACATTAAAAGTGGTGTAGAGTGTTGAAACTGCAATGACTTTTGAAGTTTTCCCTTTGAAAATAACTTGCAGTTTTTTTGGTAGCAAAATCTCTCTTCGTTGTCTAGAAACTGCATTTTATCTGGTGGGATATTTTATTTTGAGCCTGTCTATATATTCACAACCACAGCTGATTAGTTGAATGTGTATGGTACGTCGTGAATTCTGTGAAGTGAACCACTTTTTAACTAAGATTTTGCTCTTCTTATATCCAGTGCCAGTATCATGTTCAGCTCTCACAGTCATTAGTTGGTCATTTCCGTTTGACGTTGATTATAGTCACCAGTGTGAAATTGGCCTTGTAGGTCACAAAATGCAATGATGTTTTGAAATTACCACTCTTCGAAGTGCATGGTGTGTAGGTCGCATGTGGGGTGTGATAGTGGCCATTATACAAGAGCTACAGAATTCATGATATTCTGTTGACTTGTTTTGTCAGGTTTATCTACCATAAACTTTCAAGTATAAAGATCGACAACAAAGTCATCTGTCCGCTGGAAGATCTGGATCTTTCTGACTACATATCAGGGCCAGTGTCATCCGAGCTCATTTACGACCTTCAGAGTTGTGTCTGCCACTTCGGAGGTTTGGCTGTGAATTGTCGTGGATGTCTTGTAAAAAAAGATCAGGGTTAGTTCTTAGAGGAGATTTGGTCTTAGACCAGAATTATTCCAAACAATTTGGTCTGATAAGCAACTTCATAACGCAAAGCCATGCAGGCCTTTTTTGTAATCTCTAGAGATCAAACTTTTCTCTTAGAAGAAATAATTTTTTCCTGACAAAAACAAAAAGACAAAGTCCCCAATGGCTAGTAGGCTCCTTGCAGCCCACAGTGCAAGGGAGTAGCGCTCATCTCCATTGCTAGGCCTTGAGCCAGCAGCGAGCCTACACTCCAGCCTAGCGGCTAGGAGCACTCATTGACGTGGGCGGTAGGCCACACCTCTCACCACGCCTTCTGCCGTTTGTCTCCGTAACCCACTATAACATGGATTACTACTCATTAACTGACCCCGGAGGGGTGGAAGGCTGAGTTGGCCATGTTGGCTGACTGATAGTGGACGGTGCAACCAGAGTGGTCACACTTCCAGCTAGCAGTCTGGCGCAGGATAGGGAAAGTTCGCCGGCCGAGACCAGCATTCTACCCACTATGCTACGCCACCAATTTCTTCCTGGTCTCAGATCATTTCTTAGATCACTCCTTAGATGGTTCTTATCTGAACGTGGTCAAATGTGGTAATTTGCCATATGGTCTAAGAACTAAGGTTGGTTGATTATATTTTATAAAGTCATCCCATATACATGATGTGTGGCTCGGTAGCCGAATGTTTCAGATGCTGGACTTGCGATCAACAGGTCACAGGTTCTGTTATAATTATAATCTCTCTCCGTTTTAACGGCTATTTTCCAGGTGAACCTGGCTTAGCTGGTGTTGATTGAAGCAAAGGATGATGACAGTGTTGGTGACAACTGGAGCTATAAGTCGTACAAAGCTCCAGTCGAATCAACACCACCAACAAACCAACACCCAACTTTTTACAGGCCGGATGCCCTTCCTTTCGCCAAACCAACAGTGTCAAAGCACTGAAGGAAAAATATCACATTCCATGGACTTGCTTACCCAAGCTCACCTGGGGTCTTCCAACTTTGTCTCTGGCCACTAATAGCTCCTGGTTACTTTGGGGAGGTTTTGCCATGCCTCTCATCAGCCCTCTGATCCCAGTACCGTTATAATAATAATAATAATTATTATTATTTTTATTATTACCTCCACCAAGGAGGCTGGGATTTCATCGACATTGCTTGTTTGTTTGTTTGAAGCAGGATTATGCAAAAACTACTCCACGGATTTTCACAAAATTTGGTGGAAAGGTGGCACGTGGGTCAAAGACGAAACGTTAAGATTTTGGTGGTAATCCAGATCTGGATCTGAATCAAAGATTTTTTTGAAGGAACTTTACTATTGCAGTTCATGGTATACTGGCAGCGTCAAAGGCTGCTCATCATGGGTTCGACAACAGTCCAAAGATACGCAGACTAACAGACCTCAAATTGAACGAATTAAAGGCTTCCTTGGCAGAGGTTTGCACTCTCCGATGCTTGTGTTCTGGTTATTAGTCTAGTTATTATTATTATTGCTGTGGCATGTGGCATTGTGTTGTGACGGCTAGGTTCCAATGCTGGACACTACACTGCGTACACTCGTCACTCGGTCATCGGTGAGTGGTTCTACTTCAACGACGAGACCGTTGTCAAGCAGAACCCACGCAATGGCGACTACAGCAACATGTACATTCTGTTCTATCAGCGCCGAGGTCAGATTGATACAGCTGATTTTAACTACATCGAATTTTGCCGAATGGAGTCGCCACGAAAATAGTGTTGTTGTATTTAGTATTCAGACTAGAAGTACTCGGAGACTGCAAACTTCAGCCGAGGCAATGCTAATCACACAAAATTCTCATGATCCATACCCAATCCTGCAATGCTAAAAGTTACTTTAAAACATTTCTGATCCAGATCATGATAGGTTCTGTGCCAAAGTCGAATAGTTTGCTATGAGATTTCCCAGCCCTAGAAGATATAAGAATTTATTGACAGCTTTTTTGAGTATCAGCAAAATTCATAGAATTGCCCTGCCCTGCAATGATAAAAATTCGCTTAAAAATTGCTATATCCACATCATCATCAGCATCATCACCAAAATCTAATCAGCCGTTGCTAGTCATACATCCCATCCATCCAGAAAATTTCCCCAAAATTCGTTGACAACTTTTTGAGTTATCATGCTTACGGGAGGCAGACAGACAAACACACAAAGCAAACACATAACCTCCTTGGAGGAAGTAATAAGGTTTCGATACTATACTGTGATAATGTTGGCAAGTTACTGTCATGTAAACTAGTCGTTATTGCTACGTGATATTGATAGGCACCAACTGAAAATCAATATATGCCGTTATTTTTTCGAATGCAGGGGCACTGGCGTCTGAAAGCTGACGCAAAAGGGAATGATGCCCCTTCCCCTTCAGGAGTCGTAGTGGATAAAGAAAAGGTGAAGTCTAGTATGTTTCTGCTGATTGGTATCAGTAACGGCATCAGGCCTGTAAATTGTTGCACCAAAATCCTTTTGTTAAATTATCAAAAGAGGCAATTCAGATTTTCCTGGAAAAATGGCCATTAAAACGATGAGTTGTGTGTTTTTCCAAATATCTAGCACAACAGCCTGAATACATGTCCATATCCAGGTCACCTGTAGAAGCATGCTGTACAAAGTATAAAAATCATACATGGTTTAGCCCTGTATTGCCCCAATTTTGGGCAGATTACCAGCTCCTATGAGCAGACACTCGGCGTATTCGGAGTCGGTTTCAGTGTCGCCCCCTGGCGAATGCTGGCAAAGTTTCTGCCAAACTGACTGATCGAAAACGTCAATTTTTTTGTATCGAACTTAGCCCCCCCCCCCTTTTTCCATGGTATTGTATCAACAGGGACTTTTTTAAAGGTTATATAGCTATGCGGCCACCTTCCCTCTACTGAATGGCGTAAGTGGCACCCCGTATGATCAACGGTAAATCCAGTGGACCTTCAAACGGACCCTTATGAAAAAATTTGGCGCCCTGTGGTGGAAAAGTTTCAAGGATATCCCTGAACTTTTAGCAGCCATTCTGTAGAGCCCCGATCTCCCTAAACCGGCGCAGATGGAACGCCAAAATTCCACACCGTTTTTGAGATAATTGCAAAAATCGAATATCGACCTAATTTTTTCGACTTAACAAGAATTTCCCACATGCAAAATTTGACAGGACCTCCGTGCCAGTGCGTACTGTCGATGCTGAAAGTTTGAGCGAAATTACAATTCACAATTTCGAGAAAAGTCGAAAAATCGAAATTCGCGTTGTCCCCTGTGGACCATGCAGATGGCGACCTGGTAGATACCTAGATCCACTAAAACGGAGTCGCTGGTATAGACTGCTCTACACTCAAAAATAAGTCAGCAAGCTGGAGATCAAGACCGGTGCACCAAAAATACTGTCCTCGATCAAGACAGAGACACAAGTCAAGACTTCGTTGCCAACTGAATGTAATGAGGAAGACAAAAGAAAGACGTTGTTGGAGAATTGTAAAATGAAGAACCATAAGATATCTGTGTAATGTTCCAGGGACCAACGTCAAGTTCAAGTTTCCGCTTCCGACAGAAGAGGACGATGACGGTGATGGAGGTGACAACGATGCAGGTGATGATGGTAGCGGTGTCGATCTGTCGAAGCACACTGACGAGCAGTTAGCAGAAGTTGCAAGCATCGTGCAGGATGTCGTCAAAGACGTTGATGAGGAAAAATCTTGCTTTGATTTCTACGGATAACACTTCGTACGTCGGAAGAGACTGGGCCTTGTCTGATTTTTTGTCGTTTCTTGCATGATATCGTGTTAAGCATGCGATTACTCCGAGCACTAGGTTTTGTATAGCGAATACCTGCAGTTCTGTCAAAGTGAACGTTTCTTTGACGATATCATAGGTTCCAAGTTGACTAATGGTTGAATTTCTGACTTGTAACAAATCTGACAACAGCTGTGT
>Ga0049107_10000297_pt1 | contig 14057 bp, 11 predicted proteins | sample WorMetilPIANOSA1_FD_61187 | JGI IMG/M metagenome (GOLD analysis project Ga0049107, IMG submission 61187) | Marine gutless worms symbiont microbial communities from Max Planck institute for Marine Microbiology, Germany - Olavius ilvae PIANOSA.1 | ecosystem: Host-associated > Annelida > Digestive...
AATTGCTACGTAGGCAAAGGTTGGTGAGTGATGCTCGACGGAATGTCAGACTCTATTCAAGGATCAATGATCGAAAATCTCCACTCAAGGGAAGTCGACCGTCAGTCCCCCACGGGACTATTTTTTTTCGTTTCGTACGTACTATAGACTAATAGAATAAATACAACGAATTTAACACTATCTCTCCATTGTATGTCTTCACACACTTACGATTGTTTCGCGCATTTCTTTGATAATGGCCTACAATATCAGACGTGTACGCGGTAACAGATATCTACTTACGCGAGCGACGAGAACAGAGAACGTAATCCGGCTGTTTTTCGCGCCCCCCTGTGGAGAACTGAGCGCAACAGTACACTGTTATCGACGTCGAATTGAAACGCGGAGAATCGCGCACGTGTATACCGGACGATTTCCCTTTGAACTCGTCGCAAATACGACTTCAACGAGCACGCCGGGGGTGCCGTAAGCAGAGGGGCACAGAGAGTGTGAAATAGCCCCTCAACTCTCCGTTCTTCGGGCCGGGGACGTCGCTTATCGGCATTATGTAACGTGTGTATTAGCCGGTGTGAAGAAGGCGCCGGCCGAACTGTTGTGTGTCAATTGAAAACGTCTCCTTCTCTTTCTCCGTCGCCGCGGTCCTGTGTATTTATATTGTTCCGACTTCCATTGAAGTCGATCGGCCGTGACGGTGCGCGGGCATTGTTGCGCGACTGGAGTGCAACGTACCTACACATACTTGCTGATTTTCGACGAAGCAGACATCCGTTGTTCACGTTGACGAGACTCTGTCTATCGCAAAACGCCGGGCGCAAAGCGTGTGAACCGTTGCTTTTGTCCGGCCACTTCGAATAACTATATGAACCGCCGATGCGTCAGTGTGAAAAGAAAAAAAACTTCCATAGAAAATATGAAGCGTTGTCAAGTTCATTCGTTTTTGCGATGTTATTATGCCCCGTCCCTAATACGCGGGGGCATAAAGCGATGCTTTTGTCTGACGTCTGACGCCTGTCTCTCTGTCTGTCTGCCTGTCGCGTACATCGGGCCTAAGTCGAGAACAGAGAGGCCTAGAAAGACCAAAATTGGCATAGAGATAGCCCACGTCACACGTGACTCGGACACCACTTTCAAGGTCAAAGGTCAAGGTCACCAGGCCGCTTTACTCAGCGCGGCCTTAACGCGTAAGACGGCTGCAGCGGTCAGCGTGGGAACATATTCGGCGTGGGAAAGTACTGCTACGTTGCGACTTCAACCTGGTCTGGTCGGCGGCGCGCGAGGCGCTTGGGCGTCCACGGGGGAGGAGAGGGGTGGGGGTATATTGTGTCGCCACGCGCACAGCTTGTTATATTTGTTTCTGTACGAAGTGCCTGCTTATAATTTACAGGCCGCATTGTTCACAATGCGTGTCAGTTTTTTCTTGTTTTAGAGTCCACATCTACAAACGTTCTTCACAGCGACAGAGAGAAAAGAGACAGACAGTCAGAGAGACAGACAGACAGAGAGAGAGAACGATAGGTTCTGTCACGAGTTTGTTCTAGATTCTCGAAAAATCCATGGCGTAATGTGCTGGCGATCCACGCGCCACTTTCTATAATTTTTCACCAAATGTATTTGCATGACAGTCGATGTGCTCACATAAACGGCCATTAATCGTCATAAAAGTTGTAAAGTGAATGGTCGGGAATTCCAAGTATATTTTTTTCTAACGCCCACTATTAGGCAATGTGATACAGGACACGTGACTAAGGCGATCAGATTTTATACCGTTACAACTCGATAATGGATGGTCGTACCATTGTCAAATTTAGTAGAATGGGCAACCACGTGACATTTGATAAAAATTGGGTCTCTGAGGTCAAAAGGTCAAAGGTCAAGGACAACAAAGAACATTAACTTTCCAGAGTTTTTAGGACTCCGACTTCACAATTTTCGTGCAAAATGCGTGTAATAGGCAACTAAATGTCGGAGATTCGAAATATGTGATTATTTACATTCGTAGTACGCCTGATTATGATGCACGTAACCAAAGCTTCCGGTTGAAACTATCACAACTCGCGTGTGGCATGTGGTATATCACGTGACACTTGTAAATACCGAGTTTCCAAGGTCAAAATGTCAAATATATTCGAAGGCCACAAGGTCACTAACATTAGCAGCAAGATTTTCATAACTCGATAAGTGGCCATCGTATCAGCTCGAAACTCGATCGAATAGACAAGAAATAGAAATGAATATCAACAAAAAATCCAACGCCAGTCATCCTTTACTCGTCGAAATATCCATCTCTCTTCTGAAATCGGACATGCTGAATTCAGTGGTGTTATGCTCCCGCCCACTAGGCGGGGGCATTAAACGATGATGCTGTCTGACGTCTGGCGTCTGTCTGACGACATCTGTCGCGTGAAACGGGCCTAAGTCGAGAACAGAGAGGCCTAGGAAGACTGAAATTGGCACAGAGGTAGGCCTAACCACGTCACACGTGACTCGGACACCACTTTCACGGTCAGTCAAAGGTCAACTTGCAGGGGGCGGGGGCATATTGTGGCGGCCTCCCGCACAGCTTGTTGCAATCATAACTGTTGTCATTATTGTCAGTTTCATAGTAACATTTCTATTTCATCTATTTTGTGTTCATAACGAGTACGCGCACACCACAACATTTAGGCCTAGTTCGTTATAACGAGCGCATATCCCGATACCGGGTATTTAATACGCGTGAAGTTGTGAACTTGGTATGGCGGTGTAAAGTGATTCCAGATTGCTAAGATGAGAGGAGACATGGTGAGTTATGCTCATTGTAATTGGCTACTGCATCAACTGATCTGATTAATAATGTTGTCATTGGCCAGCGTCGTTAACTGGGCTATGCCAGTCTCGTGTCCTTGTCCTGGTGGTTCGGAATGACTTTAATGGTTGACGCGTCAAAATCCAGATTTCGCGAGTTCCATTTCACTGTTAGATAAAGACTGTTGGCAAATTGTTCACAGTGTTCAGGCACATGTGTTCATGTCACAAAACATTGTAATTAATTTGGCAATGGCCAAACGTCGATGATAGGCTACTCTGCGGCTAACACGGTAGCCGCGGGTATGTTGGAAAGTAATAAAAAGGCAGCCTAGCATAACAAACGTCACCAGCAGGCTGACTGTATTCATCTTTATTCACCAAATAGGTAGTCAGCAAACCAATAAACACAAAGCATAGAAAAACACATAAACACAAATATACATACTATATAACTAACTGACTGTGTAGAGACGGAATCGGCTGTTGCGAATCCATAATCGAGAATGGGATCACTCGAGAAGCTCTATTTCACCACTTATGTTTTAAGCTCTGAACAGATTTTTACATTGTTGTTCCGCTACTCACGCTGGACGTGGCGAGTGTTAGCAGTCAGATAGCCGCTGTTTGAAGTACGAAATCCGTTAAAACGCAATATCAACATTGTGAAATAATTTCAAACACTATTTAATGCAGACAACTTCGGCGTTTTACAAGCAAGAAGGGGTTCTTCAGAAGTTACCTTAAGTGGCAGAGGAAGCAGCAGCAGCACACGCACGCAGTACGCTTCTGTAGCCGAAATGCTGGTTATGGCGACTGCTGCAGTCGAGTACAATACGGCGTCCATCATAGACCGCGCGTCGGCGATAGAACTCGCCGACGACGACGACTTTGAAGTCGCTCGTTTGCGCGGGGAGAGCCAGACGACGAACTGCTGTCCACGGCAAATATAAACAGGTGCTCGTGCTCGTCACGTTTTCAGCTCGGCTGTCGTCGAATCGCCACGTTCACACAATGGCTTCCCGTGCGGTCGTCATCATCGTCGTCGTCGTCTCGTCGACTGGAAGTGTTGCCGCCACCCACGACGATCGTGCGACGACATGGCGACATAGCTTCCCGCCCGAGAGTGTGACGTATCGGAATCGGTTTGACGTTATCGTATACATTGTTAACTTGTTGTAGCTGTAGCTCGATATGGTTTTGATACGGCTTAATGTGACGTGTTTTATTTCATTTTTCAATTACGCGATTTCAATAACGACGACGTGCTTAAATCGGTTTTATGGTTTAGGTCTGATGCTGTTAAAATGGTTGGTTATCTTTTAATAAGTATGCAAATTTGTAATATACTGTATATTGTATAGATTTTCTGCATGCCTTATATCCTTCTGTCTTTTGGCGAATAAATATGTTCCCATAAAGATAGCGAATTATTTTCTTATATATTTTACAATGTTGTTGGACAACTCATTATTTCTTTCATGTGTGATGGCTCCGTGCTCAAGACGACTGATTACAGACAAATCGGGAGTGCATTTTTCTTACTTTTATTTGCAGAGTTATATATGTCTTATCGGTGGAGATATTTTAAAAGGTGTTTGTATGTCCTGGATCAGTTAAGCGGTCACAACAGTCCACTAGCTTCCTGCTATCTTCTACCTCACCTTCCACGCGCTGATCCGTGTCGGCCGCCGGAATATCAGTTCAGGGCTAAGGCCAATAATAGAGGTAGCGAGGCTCGAAGTGCCGAAGCTTCAGGCCTGAAAGTCGCACGTTTTTAGCTTTATTAATGTAAAATAACAGAAACGGCGAAATATTACAAAACTACGGGCTGACAGTTACTGTTACTGGGAAGGTCCGAAGTCGCTTAAAACACATCACCATGACCTGCAACGTGCTCAGCAGTCACGTGCTTACAGCCACACGGACTTGAACGTAGGCGGAACATGGCGTTGTATGCCGGTCTCCATAATGTTATACTTCAAGCGTCGTAGATGACCTCATACGACCCACCACACTCCGCCCGGCCGGACTCGGTTCTGTCACTCAAGCGGCAACACAAGGACTATTGCAGTGGACGCCGGCAATTTGAGCATCGCGACTTCATCTTCCTCGACGCGGCATCGTCCACAGACAGCAGAGCGAGTCCTTTCCGCTTGACTGGACAGCAGTCCTACTTCTTACTATACGAACTATACACCGGCGGCAGTTAGCATCGCATGGCAGTTGTTCAAATCAGATCAAATCAAAGCACATTTGTAAAGCGCCATAAGAAGAAATGGTAATTCGTGACGTCCGCCAAATCGGAAAGAGTCTTCATAACAACCACAACAGAACCTTTTGACTGGAGTTTTTTGTTGTATGATGCACAACTTTAATATCTTCATAAAACAACAAAAACAGCGGATTAGAGCCAATATAATGTGCACAAGTGTCGCTCTGACAGCGAGAGGCGAATTGTTGCACCGTACTATAGAACACGCATGCGAATCAGAAGACAGTGAACCGCGAAATATTTTTTAGAGTAGTCGTAACATTCCTCAGCGAATTAAATTCTCCGTAGTCCTGCAAGTATGTAGCATCATTGTGAAATCAGTTTGATAAAGAACGATCTATTGGGTAAAGAAATAGTAATGGAGCAAAACGTCAATGACAGGTGTCTGAAAGTTTCAGCCTATAGCGAAAGCTGCAGCCGGAGGCCGAAGATTAGGCTAATGCATTCTGCTGTCAGCTTCACGCGCGGCCCGGCTCGAACATGACACTCCTTGTTTTCTGTTTTTGAGAAAATAAGTTGTGCGGCCGCCACAATATGTCATCGCCCCCTGCAAACGGTGCCTTGCAGACCTCCCGGTTCCAAAGATGCAGCTGATTTTCGGCAAAGACGTTAAGTGGCCTTGACATTGACCTTTTGACCTTGGAACTGGTGCGGAATGTCACCCATGACAGGAGACAACCTTCCTGCCAATTTTGGTGTTTCTTCGACTTATCACTTTCGGTGACTTTCAGTATAGCCTCCGCCTATAGGATGTTTTCCACTATGTTTGCTTGTTAGCAAGATTACGCAAACCGAATTTCACAAAATTCGGTGGAAAGTTGGCACATGGGCCAAGGAAGAAACGATTAGATTTTGGTGCAGGTAATCCGAATCACGCTACGTTAAGGTTAGCTTTAGAGTAGGGTTAGGTGGGGTCAACATGATGCTAAGCAACGACGACACTGCAGTATCGCCACACATCGAAAACAGCAAAAAAATGAAAAAGCGCTCACAGAGACGCAAACACTGCGCGCTGGCTGTAGTAAGGCGGAGCCAAAAAATTTCGCCGCGCCTCAGACCCCCTTCCGGGGGCGCCGGACGGCCAAAATTTAATCAGCCGCAGACTGTCACTACCTTCACCTACAGACCCAGTTTGGTGAGGATAGATGCGTGCAATTTCGAGTATTCGTGGTAACAGACCCCCCCACACACAAACACACACACACAAACCCACAGACAGGACCGATTACAATACACTGCGCCGCTAAGCTTAGCGCGTAGTGTAATGATGAACGGTGATATTACTTCAGCAGCACATTGCCGTCATAAGTTGTAGACAAACTACAGTTTTTTTTTAAAATTCATTACAAATAATACTAGGAAAAACTAATAATAATAACAACGAATTTCAGTCGCCATTCAGCGCTTTAACGCGGTGCTTTTGCACGACGGTTTTTTTTGTCTTCCGACCACCCGGATTAGTGCCTGTTCCAGACCTTAATTTTTTCATTATTTTTTCCTTCCTCGGGAATATACTCACCGAGATCTAAATAATAATAATAATAATAATAATATAAGGCTTGTTGACCGGTCTGCAACGTATGACAAAACAGCTAAAACCTAGAAAAACCTAAAAAAACCATTGCCACTAACTAAATTCATTCGAATGAATCAAAGCGCGAGAAGGCTACATATCGTCAAGCACCGCTAATAATGGAACTAATTTACCGTGTACCCCTTATAATACGAGGACTGCGTAGAACTGATAGCGAATGACGACGCCAACGCCGAGGTCTGCTAGAGAGCGTTCGACTGTATGCAGCACTGGCCAGCTAGCTAAGTCGGGACGCCTTTGTCGCGCGTGGATGAAAGACGACGTCAAGTGGTCGGCGATGATTACCTTCTTCCCGACTGGAACTCCGTCCAGCCAGACGGGGACGGGGACTCGGGGTCCGGCCCGGTGAGTAGACGAAATGTCAAGGCTGCGGCCAGCTCGCCTGACAATGCGAACACCTGCGACGCGGAAGAAATTGAGACATTTGATCTGCGCCACACATGTTGCCGCCGTCAAATTGGTATCATTGCACGGCGCCGGCGTCAAACAGCCAATATACAACGGCGGTTATCCACTCACCCGGGTTCCGGCACGTCTGTCATGCACATGCGGCGTTAGCGACAAAGAACGCGACGGCAGTGTAACACCGCCTTTAATCGCAGCAAAAGCCACAACATTACGACGAAAATAAACAATAAAAAGCGAGCAACATGCAAAAATACGAATGTGCATAACTGAACTCGTGCTCAAGCACAGATGCTCACGCTCGTAGTGAGATATAATTTCCATAGTTATTATTGTAACACATTTGCGCGCTAATCACGCCAACAATTAGCTACAGTGATCAGCAAACAGCAGACAAACAGTACTAAACCGTGACCTCATGGTCAATAATAACATGAGACTACATAATGATTAATGAACCATATTTTACGATAAAGCGATTCTGACGCGCGCAAGTTAACCCTTTTATCCATATAAAACCAAAATGTTCAAATTATATTAAACGAATCGCAAGATATCGCACAAAATAACTTATTGAAGTGACTGTTTGGTTGAAGTCATTTGTCAACAGATGTCTCTTTTGCGACTGCTATTGATATGTTTTGTTCTGTGGGACATATTTGATCTGATTTGATGTATCATTTTTTATCCACATAATTGGATGGCGTTTGTCCGTCTCAATAAACGAAATGTTATGTTATGTTATGTAAGTATTAGTATGACAAATCTCTGTGCCATTTATCCATAACAATAATTGCTACATCTTTATTACGCCAAACTGCAGCAGGTGCACACGTATGAAAATGTACGTATACAAATATGTGCAGTGACTGCAAATTAAATTTGGAATCTGAATGCCTTTGGATTTGATGATTTCGGTAAAAATTGACTGTGATTTACAATGTAGGTCACGAACGTCTTATCGCCCTACCTCACGAAACGAAACAGAAAATTAATAAAATGATAACTAAAAGAAATAGCGCAAGAAACCCAAAAAGGCAGGCTGATGGGTATCATCAGCGGCAAAGAACTTATGTAAGAAGTGAATTTTAAGTCTGGATTGAAAAACTGATGTCAGATTGGAAATGAGTGCGGTAAGAACAATCGCTGATCACATTTATCATCAACAATGACTTCCCTGCTCTGTGGTTTTTTGTTGTCGTGTGCTGATGCTCCGAAAACGGTTTGTGTTCGTGTATGGTGAGTACTGCCGTGGGGGATAGAGAAGAAGTCCTGTCGGTGCGTTCGTGACGTTTTCTGCCGTCGGCGACACGGTTACGCACTTGTCTCCTTCATTTTACTTCCTTTTCTTTTCATTGTCGCTGAATTAACTCTATTACGTCACGCATACGTCACTCGGTGTCACGTGATGCAGCTGCAATCAGCGTGTACAATTAGAAATCAGAACAAAGCACGGAATTCCGCTAAAACGTTCGTGACAGTGACAGGAACAAGAAGCTCAGCTGATGCTGACAAACCCGCGCAACGCATTTGGAGGTCAGTCAAGGTCACCAAACGTAGTACCATTCCATATGTTAGGTACTTTTCCTCTTGTGAATAGTAACTTTGTCTCTAAGACAAAACGAAAACGTTTTTCCGATATTCGACTTCAAAAATGTTGTGACCTTGAAATCCGGGTCAGAGGTCACTCAAGGTCATTGGAAGTGCCACCATTCTGTAGATTATTAGTGTTCTATAGAAACTCTGTCCGTAAAACGCGCGGTATTTGAGATATTCGACTTCAAAAATGTCGTGACCTTGAAAACCGGATTAGGGGTCCGTCAAGGTCATTGGAAATGTCACCGTTCGACAGAGCGCATATAACCTCCTATTGACGTTCTGTAGTAACTATGGCTCTATCTCGTGTCGTTTCTGAGATATTAAATGTCGAAAAATGCCGTGACCTTGAAATCGGGGTTAGAGGTCACTTAAGGGCATTGAATGTGGCACCATTCGGTAGATCGTGTATGGTTTCCTATTAGTGTTCTTTAGTAACTTTGTCCCTAAAACGCACCATTTTTGAGATATTCGACTTGTAAGTATTCATTGACCTTGAAACCCGGGTTAGGGGTCATTCAAGGTCATCGAAAATTATACCATTCAATCCGACACCCATGACTTCCTATTAACGTTCCATAGTAATCATCGGCCTATCTCGCTGATAAAGCCGAGATAAACGGCGATTTCCGTCGAAAATCGCACGAAAATCGCCAATTTACCCCACCCCCGTGTATTTAACGCCCCACTGAAGGGGTTCCCCTTAAAATTTGGTATCGGCGCAAGTGGTCGTAAAAGCATGATGGGGCTACCAGATGGTCGAAAAAGTTTGAGATAGGTTTAGTCGTTTAGACACAATACCGGCTGTGACAGACAGCCAGCCACCCAGCCAGCCAGCCACGTCGCCGTAGCATATACCGCGCGGATAAAAAGGTAATCAGGGAATGTGATAGGCGACCCGGCCGAAGAAAAAGTTTGATGATATCTTTAACCGTTTCGACACAATGTACGATGTGACGTACTGACGGACAATTGGGACACCGGCCGACAGTACCGTGCTTACGCTGAGCGTCGCGCGGTAAAAATGCCTTTTCTTGTTCAGCTTAAGATAGATATATTATCTTACTCCTCGGTTTGCTCGAAATTTTAGTTATAGTTCTCTGAAAATGAAGCCAGATCCGCCTGAATACGCCCTATCCGCGATGCGACTACAACTAATATTCATATTGATGAAACCTTAGCAGATTTATCTTATTTTTTTCAGAAAGAGTAATATTATTGCACGAACGATTAGAGCAGTGGCGTCGTGCGATTGGGGCCTGGGGATCAGGCTATTGTATTTTTGTATGTTAAAAACTAATGCATTGTTTTGATCCGTTTCTATTTAGCAGTAAAATTATGTGCAGTTAAGCAGCGTTAGATCAACGTTATTTGTATATATAAAACTGGGAGACAAAATGCACTATGAGAGGGTTAGACCTCTCAGTTTTCGTTTATACCTCAAACCTCTGTTATATGAAAACGGTACCATGATCCACTCCATTTCCGCCTTTACTTTTTTCGTTGCACGACGTCCACGCAGGGCCCTAACTTTCTTCGTCGTACGACGCCCCCTACTTAGAGTATATCATACGTATTTTTTTGGTTCGACGGTGTTAATCGATAACAATAATAACATCTTTCGCCTGTTAAGTTCCGGTGGTTTTAACGTTCATTAAGGTTATCGTCGTTTTTCTCGAAAACAATTCGGTCAATAACCGCTGAGGCGGTCAAATTGGCCGTACGTTTATTGACACAGCGGCATCGCAATCCGCTGTCAAGCCAGACCTCTGTAGGCCGCCGGCGAGACAGTTCGTTAGCGGCGCGGAAGATGGCGTCTGCTGCTGACAAGGGCGCGCGGAATTAGCAGCACCGTTCTAATCAGCTGTTAATCCGACGTCTGCAGGATGAAGATAAGCAGATTATCGCCATTGAACCTCGGCATATTGCTTCGTCGTCGTCGTCGTTGCCGCGCTGCCACACGGTTGTGTCTCGTGACCGCCGAAATCGACAGAAATCGACGCCGAACGTACTGCGTTTCAGTCGAATACGGCGGCGTTTCTGGACAAGATTTTCCGCCAAAATAATTCGCCACAAGCCAAGCGTGCAATTGCAGTACTTGTTGCTACAAGTACTGCAATTGCAGAGTTCTTATAGAATCTCAACACCTTTTCGAGGACTTGGAAGAACACCAAATTCCAGGATTTTCCATGACTCAAATAATGAATTTTCAAGGACTTTCCAGTTGCTATATTTGCACCTATAACAGCAAGCAATTAAGCAATAATAACATGCTAAAGTCACTTTCGCTGTCCTTTGAGAACTACTTCATGACTACTTGGGACTAACTGTATTATATATACATCCTTATTTCACCGCAAGTGGTAGACAATAAACATTATGAAAAAGAAAAAAAAAAGAAAAACTTAACTAATCAATAGCAGTGGTAACTTGACAATCAATATCTGATACATGCTTGACACACAATAATTATTATTATCATTAGCTTCCTTATATTTATTCAAAAATTTCGCTGTTCGCCTTTTAACAATGTCAGCAACAGGTAAACAACCAAAAACATCCTGACAGTATCTTATATCGTCACTGGATTTTATCATAAAAAAATTTAGTATAGCAACTATTTATGACAAATTGCAACGAACTGATATGGGTGTTAGTAAGTGGACAAACATCAATACCATAATATAGAATAGGGAGGCATTTGGAATTAAACAACTGTATCATGACCTCGGCCGAAGCTGCCCGACCAATTTTGCCAAATATCGCATTGAATGCTCTGTATGTTGCGTGTTTGTTGTGGCTGACTGAGCACCGAAATACCGTAACAGATGTAATATATACACCTTAACGAATGCTACCGCACCATTTCAGTTCACGGTTATCTCTTGTAAACAGAGGATGGCAGTCAATATTAAAACGAGGACCAATCCGAATGCATTAAGATTTTTTTGGCGTTAATAAACATGTCTAGGCTGTCTAACTCTTGTTCACAGACTTCTAAAAGAAGCTGGAGAGCTTCTACTGAAGGCGCAGATAATATAATATCATCAGCGTATAGCAAACTACTAACACACACACTGTTCAAGTAACAGCCTAGTCCAGTAGCCTTAACTCTGTCAGCCAAGCTGTCAACAAAGACTGCAAATAGGAAAGGAGAAAGAACGCCACTCTGACGTACGCCACACATTAGCTTAAAATATTCTAAATACGAACTGCCCCATTTGACACAGGAGGTACTGACTGAAAACCACTTTTCAAGCAGGTTAAGGTTACGAGGTATTTTTCTGTCCATCAATTTTAAAAACGATGCATGATGATTCATTCTGTCGAAGGCATTGGAAAGGTCGATTGAACATACATTGACAGTGCTACCATTGACATAGTAATCAATAGCAGAGCGTGGAGTTTAGATGACATGCCCACAACTCATTCCTTTTTTGAACCCAAATTGATTATCACTAGTAGTGAGATAATCACATTGAATAACGTTCCAGTACACAATGTTCAAAAACCTTGGAAATTACAGGGCGTATACATATGCCTCTAAAGTCATCAACAGTGATGGTTTTGCTATTAATGTTCACATTATTCTTCATACGACACACCAAAACAATCGGGAACATGACTGCAATGGAGCATAAAGTTAAATACTCGTAGTTTACACAAAATACAGTATATTGTATACCAAATATATTTTCTGATTGTCTCTCTGCCTGCTTCTGCATTTGTGGTAAATAAACGTGTTAATATCTAACAGCAATTAATGCTCTTGCTGCTAGTGAGTTAATCGCGCGAATAAGTGTACTAAATTACCTGCACATTAACTGTAAACTTGATCATTTCAATGAACGTATGTCCCGGTATAGAAGCGTGTCGGCTTACACCAGTCTAATGACGAGTTAATAGTAATGATGTGGTGTTTGATGAATCTACACTGTGGTCCATGTGCCATCGTACTAATAACTTCACTGAACGGTGACTGTTGCCTGCTACTTCAAGCCATGCACACTTTAGACGGAAAAATGTTTAGGACTATTTCTTCCCATTTTCCCAGTTCCACGTATCTTTTAAGTCAAAAAAGCAAAAGGTCAAGATTTATTGAAGTTATAAGAGAACGATTCTTCGGTCATCACTCAACAGTGTCGCCAGACGACGTACACCGGCATTTAACATCAGGCCTATTCCGCTATAAGTCTGACTGAGTCGGCCAGTTAAGCCGGGATTATCTGTCTGCACTGATCTCCGGCGAACGAGAAAATACGCTACGAGAGATATGCATTGCTAATGTAGGAAGTCTGTCGCATGCCGTTTCATGCCGTTTCGTCATAAGCTTTATTCATTTGGGTTTGCGTTGCCGGAGCATAAGGTTGCTCGACTGATTCTGTCGTTCAAGATATACCTTTAATTCTGTCGATTATTGCGATCAGTGTCACTTTTTATCAGCATATGCCAAGTTTCTGTGTACGTATGTAAGCTATAAAGTTTTCCATTATGAACTGTGTGGTAATTTTAATACATTTCGTCCTTCATACTGATGAATGTGGATACAATGATGGATAACTTTTATGTTTGTGATAACACGCTGCTGTTGCATAACACCGCAAATGCAGTAATACAATAAAACTCTAATAGTACACCAATAGAGTAAATGATATCACTACGGACAGTACTAATTGCAAATAGCATGGCGTAAATTTTGAAGCTGAAGCCAAGCTAAAACAAAAAAATGCTCAAAGAATGCTGGTAATGGTAACTGAGCAGTCATGATACAATTACAACGGTAAACAGCAGTTAATGCAGTTTGGCATTATTTCACGTTAACCATATCGTTGTCGTTATTCATTGTTATATTCTTCTGTTAGGTACTAGTAGTTACACGCCGCCCGTCGACTCGCTATTCCTTAGTCGCTATTGCGCGTGCTGTCCATACGATGTTTTACGTACAGTGTTTACTTTACGGTAGCGAAAGCCGAAGTATAATGTACACGTTTATTTACAGTAATCTACACTCGCACTGGTATGAAGATGTCACGATTCATCATCACAGAACATCCAAGAATTATTACACTACTGAATTTTCCCTATATTCATTCCCACACCCAATCACATTCTCCCCGGGCGCCGCCCTGGCCGTTGCCGCCAGCTTTCTGTGGGTTGTACTAGTCTCATGATAAATGAAGATACATACCAGGCTTGTTAATGAGGCCACAGAAGGATGAGGCCAAGGCCGAGGCCGAGGCCAAGGCCAGTGTCTAATGTATTATATAAAACCTATAAATATATATCACTTTCGTATTATCATAAAAAATCATAAAACCGACATCACCTAATTACTGCTACCAGTTGCTAAGATGCTAACAGTCCACAGTCAAAAGGCATTGCATTTGAGAAAAACAAGTTCTT
>Ga0049107_10000299_pt1 | contig 14016 bp, 11 predicted proteins | sample WorMetilPIANOSA1_FD_61187 | JGI IMG/M metagenome (GOLD analysis project Ga0049107, IMG submission 61187) | Marine gutless worms symbiont microbial communities from Max Planck institute for Marine Microbiology, Germany - Olavius ilvae PIANOSA.1 | ecosystem: Host-associated > Annelida > Digestive...
AGCACGTCCGACTGTCAAGAAGATCGTCGTGTAACTGGCCTCTAGGCGGGAAAACGCTATTTTTATATGTGGGCAGGCGGAGTAACTTGACCACGTGACCCTGCTTGCGGCGTCACACTTACATGTTAATGAACATCACGTGACTCAGTTACTCCAACGCGGAAGTGATTTTGTCACGAAAAGTGCACAGACCAAACTCGCTACGGGAAGATGGGCATCCCGCTACAGGATGTGATAGATGACATTTTCATATAGGCGTAGGACCTGGGACATGTGTAGTTTACGAGGCGCCATTAATAATCAATAGTGAATAAATGAAAGAAAGATCAACCAGGGCCCCGCTGGGGACTGTCCGCTAGGCCCCTGACGTACCTTTTATATGAGAATAAACCTACCCCAATAAACCTAGTAACCCTAACTCTAATGCCGCTTCGAAGACGCTGCCTCATAAACTACACACTCCCTTCACTGTTGCAAGACAAACTATTGAATTAGAGGCACTCGGAACAGTGAAATTTCAATTAAAAACTGAAAACTAATGCTAAGGAAACAATGACAGCAAAATGCAGTGCCGTCGCCAGGATTTGGGTTAAGGGTGGCACCAAGGCGCCGATATAGATACACTGAAACGTCGAGGGAGAACAGTAGCGTGTCCCCATCCCATCCGACAATGGGTCTAAGCACCCCCAGCGGAGTTTGGGGTGGAGAACCGGTTGAAAATAATTTTCTAGAATTTTAGAGGCCAAAGATATGCCATGGCATACACTGGCTGTCAACAAGTTAGCGACGTCGCCAACAAGTCCCGGGGAAATGTTACCGACAAGTCGCGGCGTGTCATGTCGTGACGCTCTAATGGAAATTGGGCTATACGGCTCTCTGCGTGGATGAGCGTTGTATGTAGTTGCATTTGCTATGCTGAGAATACTCGGGTAACACCAACATAACAGCGATGCGCTGTTGCATTAGCCGCCCTCAACACAATAGTGCACTATGCCTGCAAAAGTTGTGTACAGTGAACTTAAACAAGAAGCTGAGCTTATGCTGACAAACCGGCGCGACGCGTTTAGAGGCCAGTCAAGGTCATCAAAAACACGGTGCCATTCGATATGTCAGGCATGGTTTCCCATTAGTGTGCTACAGTAACTTTATCCTTAAGACGAGCCATTTTCAGACATTCGACTTCAAAAAATGTCGTGAATTTGAAATCCGGGTTAGGGGTCACTCAAGTTCATTGGAACCGACACGTATCGATCCGTCAGCTATGACTTCCTATTAACGTTCCATAGTAACCATGGGCCCATCTCGTACCGTTTCAGAGATAAACGGTGATTTCAGTCGAAAATCGCAAATTTTTCCCACCCCGTGTATTTTGCACCCCTGCTGACGGGTTCCCGTTGGAATTAGAATCGGCGCTCGGGGTCAAAGAAACTAGAATGATGGGGCTACCGGATCGAGGAAGAAGTTTGACGATATCTTCAGCCGTCTGGATACAATACACGAACGTGACAGACGGACATCGGGCGACAGCTAAGACCGCGCTTACGCATAGCATATCGCGCGGTAAAAATCCTGTTGGCAACAAATACATTGCTGCTAGTACAGTACATGGGGTTCAAGTACAAGTACCAACTACAACACGACCGATAGCTAACAGCGCACTCAGTAGAGCGCATATCTATTGAACAGGCCGCGAAATCCGCAATACCATGATCTGGTGAATGATCCCAGTACTGGAAGTGGAATTTAACGCGGATTACTATTAAATGTCAGTTGTATATTCTTTGTCCAAAGAGATGAGTCGGGCGACGCCGGAAAACAGCTTTGACAAACAACAAATAAATAAATAAATAATAAACACCCTAAAAATCATTTTCTGCTATACGTTGAGCAGGTAAATATAATATGCCGACGCTGAAATTTGAGTCACGGGTACGCTGCAGGATCGTGTATCGCATTAGCCTTCTGACGCTGTGCAGACATTAAATCGGCAAATCTGTGAGAACGAACGGGCTAATGTGGGCGAGGTCAGAACCATAGGCATGACTCAGTGGGTTACAATGTACTAGCCTTGCACACGCAGCCAGGGAGTCCTATATTAGCATAGCTAGTTTATACGAGTCCATAACGCAGCTGACTCACTCAGCAACTCGCTGCACTACAGCGACTGCCTCGTGTGACGGACTGACGATGAATCCTACAAAAGGGTCGAATCACAGCTACGCAGGCAAAATTCTCGCACGCGAGTTACATTCTGTTTTTAGGCTCGACGCCTTTAGCGTTGAGCGTAATAGCTACGGCAACGTGGCTGGGTGGCTGGCTGGCTGGGTGTCTGTCACAGCCGGTATTGTATCAAAACGACTAGACCTATCTGAAAACTTTTTGGACCATCTGGTAGCCACATCATTTAAGCATTTAGGACCCCTTACGCCGATACCAAATTCCAAGGGTAACCTCTTCATCGGGGGCGTTAAATACAGGGGGTGGGAAAATTGGCGATTTTCGTTCGATTTTCGACGTTCATCGCCGTTTATCTCGGAAACGGTGCGAGATAGGCCGATGGTTACAATGGAACGTTAATAGGAAATCATGGGTGCCGGATTGGATGGGATAATTTTCGATGACCTTGAGTGACCCCAAGCACGGGTTTCAAGGTCACGGGATACTTAGAAGTCGAATATCTCAAAAACGGTGCGTTTTAGGGACAAAGTTACTAAAGAACACTAATAGGAAACCATACACGATGTACCGACTGGTACAACTTTCAATGTCCTTGAGTGACCTTTGACCCCCATTTCAAGGTCACGACATTTTTTGAAGTCGAATATCGTAAAAACGGCGCGTCTTAAAGACAAAGTTACTATTGCACAATAGGAAACTATACGTAACATATGGAATGGTACTATGTTTGTTGACCTTGATTGACCGCTAAACGCGTCGAGCCCGTTGTCAGCATCAGCTGAGCTTCTTGTTGCCACTGCACTGCGCATGTCCTCGACGTTTCAAATATGCAGAATTAACGGTCTTAGAGAAGTTTTATAGATACGTGTAGTATGTCAAACCCGCAAACTTTAAATCCGAGTTTTAAAAATGTTTTTGCAGTTTTCGTACCATTTTGTATGCATTAGTTGCGCGCCGTGATCGACAGCGACCAAATTCGGCAGGAGCGGATTTTGGTTGTCTTGTTCTAAGTTCCAAAATTCGTCGGATGCAGACAATTTTTACTCCAGCGTCTTTTCACGTTATCATTCTTTCATCGTCAAATGTATTTTCCCCTGAATTTCAGTGTCAGTATGTTGTTATGATTGCTGCGAGTCGTGAAATTCGAAAACCTTACTCCAGCAGTTTACAACATTCTTATATGCATGTGCTTTCAGATAATCGCATTCTAAATGGTAAAATATCTTCTGGCTCGGTATTTATGTAAAGATAGTTTAAATGTAGTGAACTTGAAATCCGGGTTAGGGGTTACGCTAAACTTACTTAATATTTCATTTACTGAAGGAGTTACTGCCAGCCATCCGAAGTATCGCCGATAAAGTTTACATCTTACAATTCTCGCAACTTTTGCAAGGCTTGTGCATGTGCTGATTCTGAGTGAATAAAGATCTTTCAGCGTGACAATGCAGCGGCTCATCATGCACGTCAGTGGAGCTGCTTCGTCGTGAGAAACCCGAATTCATTGCTCCGGACATGTGGCTGCCCAACAGCTCGGACATTAAACTGATTGATTACTGCATTTGGGGAGTGATGCAAGAACGAGTCTACCACACGGCAATACACAAGAACGATCGTCTTCGACTTTTGTATCTCGATAAGCGTCATAATTACATTGGTGACCCACATTTTAATAGTACACATTTGATGCTGAACTCATTGAGTCAGTATGAAACGAAGTAAAGCTGCTGGATTAGATGAGCTAACAGTTATTATATTATTGAGATATCTTACCAACAGTCATCCAGTCTTGCTTCTTAATTTTAGCCGAATTATTTAATGTGATCATGTCTGCTGCTCATGTTCCTTATGGATTCAGACTTAATTATATTGTATCCCTGCCGAAGGACGACACTACGTACAAGCGAAATACTGTCGATAGTTATAGGGCAATTTCAATAAGTCCTTTTTTTGTCGAAAATATTTGAGCAGTGCATATTATTGAGATAGATATAGTAAATTTCTGGTAACCAGTCACAATCAATTTGGTTTTAAAAAAGGCTACAGCTGTTCACATGCGATTTACTCAGTCTGGTGCGTTGTGGATATGTAAATGGTAAATTTATGTCTGTTGGACCTGTCGAAAGCATTCGACAAAATGAATCACTACGCATTGTATATAAAGCTAATGAATAGATCAGTGCCACTTTGTGTGTTAAGCGTACTCGAAAATTGGCACTCACTGTGCTTATCTTGTGTCAAGTGGGGTTCGACTATGTCTTATTTTTATGAGCTAAAGACTGGTGTAAAACAAGGTGTACTTTTCCGGTGCTATTTGGAATATTTATTGATGACCTGGTTACGTTAGTAAACGATGCAAATGTTGGCTGTAGAATTGGAGTGTGCTGTGCAGCTATATTTCTGTATGCTGACGACATTATTCTGCTGGCTCCATCTGTTCAGGCTTTGCAATCATTAGTTAATATCTGTGTTACAGAACTTAATTTTCTGGACATGGCTATCGATACAACGAAGTCTTCCTGCTTGTGTTATGGTTAGCGATACAAAAACGATTGTGCATGTGTTACGGTTTCTGGATCAGCTATCACATGAGCTACCTCAGCTAGATATTTGGGAATATACCTAAAAGTCTCTGCTAAATTTAAAATATTCATTTGCTACTAACAAAGCGAAATAATCTTTAAAGCTTTTAATAGTATCTTCGGAAAGGTTGGACGTAATGCATCAGAAGAAGTTTTATTTGCCTTGATTAAATCCAAATGCTTACCGATACTGTTCTATGGCATTGAGGCATGTCCGATAAACTCAACAGTAAGACGGTCGTTGGAATTTACCATGAATAAAATAATCTTCAAAATATTTGGCGCTATGTCTACAGATTGTTTTCGTTATTTCGTTGTCTGGGAATGTTTCGGCTGAGTGCAGCAGACGAAGCAATTGATCAGTGGCAAAAAAACTCGATCGATGCCTGTGTTCGTGCACAAGGAGGTCACATTTGACATAGCTTGGCGCGTGTTTCATGTTTGCATTAAATGTGTTGAGTTAATGACATGTCTGACAGCGTCGTACTGTTGTAAACTGCTGAAATAAGTTTTGCAAATTTCACAAGGTAGAATAATTACAATTTTAAAGCGAGGTGGACAAAATTAAAAATACTGTAGAACACCACTCCGGGATGTTGCACATCAAATCTAACGAAAATCGGTTGAGGTATCACAAAATTATTTTAAAAATAAAAAAGTGACGTTTATTGAAACACGGTGTATATAACTTGTGGCTCAGTCTTCGTCGACATTATATCGCAGCATTCAAAAACTATCAGCGAAACAACGGAGCGTGTATCTCGACTACACGGAACCATGGCAGCAGCTGCTGCGTGCTTATCAGCGCGGTACTTTATCAATATTATCACCGGTACCAGTCTTGTCTGACTGTATACTATCCGTTCCATAAACCAGGCGGCATGCAAATGGATGCTGAGTGATGGGAGTGACTGAATGCATAGTCCAGCGCACAGACAGCAGCGAGATACGCAGCCAGCGTTAATACAGCGAAAGACTAGCGATCCGAATAACGAGTATCGGCCTCAACTACGGCCGGCACGATATGTATCGCTGCCTCAAGCAGTGAACCATCACATCCAGCGTACTTCTGCAGATTTAAATGATTTTAATTATTGTATAATTTCCTTGATTACTACACCGTGTCTCAAAAATATCGTCTAGGTAATCTAATTGTTGCCGTGATTTTAAGACCTATTTAGGACAGTCATTTCTACGCAGTTCCATCCGTCATGACAGATGGAACTGCATGAACACTGAACACCTTTTGATTTTGAAAACACCAACAACAGTTACACATACGACTGGAATACCATGTACCAAATTGGAACTTTAGATCCATTCCTTTTTCAGATGAAACCCGCATGATACGGACGGACGGACACACAGGCGGAAAGGGCCTACATTATAATGGATCCATTGTGGGGCGGGGCATGAGAATCAATTGTGGAAACGATTGACAAGCATATGCCGTCTGCAAAGAGGAAGAGAGAGAGAGAGAGAGAGAGACTGGTGGGACAAATGGCATCTGCATTAACAACAGCAGCCGCTAATACCGTACCGTATCCCTACACACATATGCCAAATCGTATGCATATTACCAAACCGTGATTCTGCCGACATAGCACATTATACACCTGAAAAAAACTGTCGCTGCTGCTAATAATGTGATAAACTGCGTGCCACTAAATATATTTACATAAAAGCGTCGGATGAAAGTGGTCTCGGAGTCGCGTGACGTGGGCTACCTCTGTGCCAATTTTAGTCTTCCTAGGCCTCTCTCTTCTCGACTTAGGCCCAATGTACGCGACAGACAGACAGACGTCAGCGTCAGACGTCAGACAGCATCATCGCTTAATGCCCCCTACCCTAGGGGCGGATGCATAAAAGGCTGTGATGTTCTCCTAATATAGCACCTGTTACCATTTTGAATACCATGGACATTAGTATGAGTTCAGTGAATCGACGTTTCTAAGTTTTGCTTTTTAATAGAACTAAACACTTGCGGCTCTTAAGAAATATCGACTAATGGAAATATTAGTCTTTAAACCCAAAAATCCTCATAGATTCGCTTATGCGCAAATCCGAGAATGAACAAGCTGTGCATACTGTAGTGCGGCCGCCACAAAATGCCCCCGCCCCCTGCAAGTGGTGACTTGAACAGCCTCCCACATCTTTCAGGTTCATCGCGCATCGTGTTCCATTATGTGTGCCAATTAAGTTTGAAGTTAGCAGGCCTTCCCCTTGGGAAGATATGACCGAGTACCCGTATGAGCATTATTCGGCGTGGCGACCTTGACCTGTGACCTTTTGACCTTAGAACTGGTGCGGAATGCCACGTGGCACGGACAACCGTCCTCCCAATTTTGGTTCTTCTGCGACTTTTCGTTGTCGAGTTATGGGCAAACACGGGGCGGGCACAGGTAAAATGCGGAATACAGGTGGGAAAAAAGTTGCGGAACAACGGATAGGGTTAGGGCTAGAGTCAGGGTTAGGAATCATTCTGCATCTCTATTCCACATTTTACCCGTGCATGGCCCCAAACACGCGTCAAACTGACGACACGACGTTATAACCTTGACCTTTGACCTTTCGGCCTCTAAATGTGATCACAGGTCATTCGTGTCATGGGCTTCCTTAATCCTCTCAGCTTGCTATGTCCTTCCATTCTCCGACTAAACGTCAGGCACGGGACAGACAGACGACGGCTATCAATGCTTTATGCCCCACCACATGGAGGCGAGGTATAACAAATGATTTACCATAGAAAAGCGATATTGCCTGTATTGTTGCATTATCACGCAGTCTGATATAACAGCTCACTAACCGATCACCGCTCAGATTTCAAACTTATCAAATAGCATCGCAAATAGTTTGGCAAGTAGGTCGTCTAAGTTTAAATACAGGTTATATAGTGGTTGACACCAAAATCTGCGCCGAACGGGACGGACAAGCCGACGGACGGACACTCATCCCGAAAAGCGGAATGAAGCTGTTCGTATAAAACAATTCAATGAATCAATGCTAGTACACTATAAATGAAACTACGTGGGAAGGAGCTGAACTAACCGCGTTGCTGACGTTGATATCGACGTTGCCGCTGGTCAGGCACTGAATCACGGTATCCGCATCACCTGACCTCGCAGCGCTCAGATAGGCGGCTTTGTAGTCAGTCTGCCACACACACACACACGCACACCGCTGCCAGTGCCAACGCTAGCCGAACCCATAGGCCCAGGGTCCCATAAGCCTATGTGACATGGCATCGTAGCCTAGCTCACGCCAGGACCCCAACAACGATCGCGCTAGTCTTTTATTAGCAGCTAGATGCACACGAAGAGCGAAAATCTATGCCAACGAAACGAAGCTGATGATGCTGATCGCGCAATATTCATTCTTACAACTGCCATTATCTCGCAGTGGTGAAAGTTGCGTTAAAAACTCCTCGATCCAGATCGTAATTCGGATCAGCACCAAAATCAAATGGTATGTTGCTGCATGGTGAAACATTCCACCCCTCAAAAATTTCCTAAGAATTCATCGACGACTTTTTCAGTTACCCTGCTGGCAAACAAACAGACAAAAGCAAGAAAAACATAACCTCCTTGTCGGAGGTAACAGTGATCTCCGGCTTTCACTGAAACGGTCTCATCGTGAGCTGCTTCAGCAGCTAACTGAAGTCAACTGTGTAGGCCTGGAGTGCATCAAGTGTACATAAACTTGCTTGCTTTGAACTCGTCGCGCTAGCATCGCATCTTGTGTAAACATAAGACAGAAATGTGTGTAATCTATGACCGAACGTCTAACATTATAGCGAGGACAGGTTGCAACAGGAAGGTTGTTATTGTTAATATGTTGACCTGTTGTGACTTTGTGATATCATTGTATTTCCTTTTCTACCGCTAACTGCTGCATAAACAAACCGCTAAACTTGCCACAAATAATTATTGCTTTGATGTGCTGCAAAACGTGGAAATCCGGGATCGCTATATGCTCTTAGTAAAGATTTTCGATAGCATTCAACTAGCAATATTAATAGTTCTGCTGATCTGTTGTTCGTTGTATGTTGTTGAGACAGTTATAGTACAATTGAAATTAATTACTGCATACATCACCCCTGTCAGTTACGTAAACAACTACATATGTACACCGTGTCTCAAAAAACCTGAACCCTGTGATTTTCTGGTATAACTTTATCAGCTCAGCCACGTCACGTATTGGCTTCTTGTACACGCGCTCCTGCATGCAGCCCCAAGTCTTGTAAGATAAATCGAAAGAGTCCCGACTCTTAGGCGGCCATAATTCCGGTGTCTCCTGACGCGCAAATTCCACTGCTGAACACGCACGCTCAGCCGGCACGCTATCCTTTGGAAACCGCGCAGATGATTCTAGACCCGTATTAAACTTTGCACCCACAATCAAGAGTAAATAATTCTCTCTGTGCATTGATAATCGATCTGTTTTGTTGAAGTTATTCCGGATTATCGCAGTGGCCATTTTTTCAGACATAGGATAGATTTCTCTCTCACAGGGCATTCTTGCCACTTGTATCACAAAAAGGTTAGCTACCGCAAAGTGATCGCGCGTCAGCATTCGCGCTAGGTGTGAACATACGTAGTGGGGTGACAGAAGTTTTTGGCCCGCTGAAACATCGCCCCTAAGGTCGGAAATGTGGTGGACCCTGTAAAATGTTACCCCTCACCTAGTTTAGTCACCTTGCAAAATTTGGTTGCTGCATATGCTCCTTCATAAGCATGCAGGCGTATGCTGGGGCTCCAAGCATTTGGAAGCCTGGGACACCGCCGCTGGGTTGGGGCATGACTGAGTGGCAGACGCCCTATAAGAAAGTCTCTCTCCACATGGGGTAACATGCCGAATCTGATCGCTCGGTACGAGCACACGTACAGAAAAATTCGCCCCCTCGCTCTCCGCCTTTCAGGGTCACTCAAGGTCATCGAAAGTGGCATGGTTCAATCGGCTACCTATGACTTCCTGTTAGCAATTCGTATATAGGAACTACAAGTCTATCTCGTAGCGTTTCCGAGATAATCGGCGATTGTCGAAAAACGCAAATTTTTCTCACCCTGCCTGCATTAAAGGCCCCTGTTAAGGGGCTGCCCTCAAAACTTCGTAACGCTGTTTGGACTGAAAAAAAACACCGGAATGAAAAGAACTCGGAGAGACGCAAACACTGCGCGCTGGCTGTAGTAAGGCGGAGCCAAAAATTTTCGCCCCGCCGCAGACCCCTTCCCGGGGGCGCAGACGGCCAAAATTTAATCAGCTGGAGATGATCACTACCTTTACCTACAGACTCAGTTTGGTGAGGATCGATGCATGCAATTTCGAGTTATCGTAGTAACAGTCCCACAAACACAGCCACACACCCACAAACAGACAGGACCGATTACAATACACTGCGCCGCAGCTAGCGAGCAGTGTAAATATAAACGTTCAACACTCCTGCAAAATATTACAAAATTAACTTAAACCGTTGATGAGTTATCAGCAAGAGATTGTAGGGGTGTATTTTTGGTGCGCCCTGTATATAGACTTGGTTTCTTTCAACAAAGTACTAAGCAACTTTTTTGTGATCGCAAGCATCTAATCGGTATGTTTTCCTTTCGCTTTATTTACCTGGGCTATTGGCTGTCTGTGAATGTGTTTCCGCCACAAAAACTCAAACAGGCTTTAAGTTATGGTTACCAAATTTTGTGTTCTTCAGGTACCCTGATATTTTCAGTGACTTGGGGTAAAAAAGGTCGGCTAATGAAAGTTGCAGAGCTAGAAAATGGGCGTGTGTTCCCCGTGTACCTATCTATTTGGCAATGAGGCTGCTGCACGGCACGTGTTACTAACTGATTGAACAGCGAATATCTGTAACGAGAAAGAAACCTGCAACGTAGCTATATACGGTAGAGCACTCCGATTCGCGATTCGAATCGATTCACCGATTCATTTTAAGCGAATCGATTCGAATCGATTCGTTTTATGAAAAAATCGGCCTTTCGATATATAGTGTCCTGCAGTTTTTCTTGCTTATTTATTGCAGTCTCCGCTAAAAGTCATCTACAGTATGTAAATCATTGATCTACAGCATTATTCGGTAATAAACATAACAAACACATAGCAAGGTAAAGTATTACCACAGTTAATATTGCCATCACGAATCAAACAGGTATTAAACTAAACACAGTGAGTGAATGAGCAGTTGTAGACAGTCGTCGTCAGTAGTGTTTCACTGTTTTGACGTGTTATGCATTTTATTCTTTTTCTTTTGTATATATTTTATATTCAACTGCTGTCATTTAGCGAATAAACTTTATCATTATAGGTCATTTCTGAGACGAGTCTTTGCATTCAAACCAAACCACAACAACCAAGAGACAGAACGCGTACAAAACACAAACCAATGCAAGACAAAAAGTGGCCATACTAAACAACAATATAAAACACTCAAAAACCTAAGCTAAGAGAGAGGACAGATAGAGCCTGGTTTAGTCGCCTTTTACGCCATCCAGTCAGGAAATGGAGCGGGGCACGGAGCAGCCGCAACACTAAAGAATCTACTAACTCTATAGTCGCGTGGTTACTGGTTAGAAAACAAAAACTCAGCTATTGACAAAAAATCATGACTCCTATACAGGCGTCCATTTTATCAAATTGTCCAGTCGAATCGAATCGAATCGAATCGAATTTTTTTCGTCCGAATCGGAATGCTCTAATATACGGGACTGTTTTGGCAGGCCACGTGTCGATCCACATATCACACGATTAGCGAGTGGCATGGCAAATGTCAGTGTGCTTAAAGTACTTTTAGCATTTACACTGTACAGGGAGAGATATCGCGGTAAATTGAGACGAAAGCAGAGAGCCGAGCCAAAACAGCTCAAATGGCTCACGCTTTTAGATGCCGTGGTATAATGTTACCTACCGATTGCCACGCCCTATAATACAGCGCGCGAGAACTGCTGCATGCGGCAATGGAAACACGCAGGCCTTTGCTTGCAGTTTCCTCCAATAGCCTAATGCAGTCAGTCGTCCTATGGTGCGGTACTGTAGTAATCGTAACGCATTACAGACTCGCACGAAATGTTGGTGGCTGTTTCCAGGGGCGTATCCAGAAATATGACTTGGGGGGCGTGAAGTGGTCGGGTCTCGTCCCTTCCCCTTCCCTTAGAAGTAGGTCCCCTTAATGCAGCTAAGGGGTCTGGGGGAGCGCTGTAAGCTCCCCCAGAAGGGTCTGGGGCGGAGCCCCAGCCGAAATTGAATTTGGTACATTTTTGCCTTAAAATCTGTCCTCTGGTGGCAACAATTTTAATGATTTTCCCGAGAGTGCGTATTACACTACTAACAGGCAATCTGCATTAGGCCTAATGTTTGCCGAGTTTAGGGGGGAGGGGCGCCGGTTCGCCCCTGAATACGCCCCTGTGTTTCTGGCCTACGTGCACGCATGTAAAAGGTCCCTGCCCCCTTAGCGTGGGAGCGTGGCTGACCCCTGTAGGCCTAAATATGCCCCTCCCCGCATGTGTTACCGGGTCGAATTTGGTCGCTCTAGGTCAAACTGTATGGGCGTAGGTAGGTTTAATAGTAAAATTCACAACGCGCATGCACGCTACCATGTGACTTATATGTATAAAATAACCACATATTTGGAATCCAGACGCCCAGATTCCTATTAACTGTACACTTTTATTGGTTTACGAGTTTTACGACGACGATTAAAGGTCATTTACTCTCGAGCACGACCACTGGTAAGCGTTTCAAGCCGATTATTGTTAATTTGTTAACTCCACTTCAATTCACATGCCCCCTTCCCTTTAGAATTTTGTAACTATAGTGTGGAGAACTATATAGTGCAATGGCCCTGCTGGGTGGAAATTTTTTTGACGATATGTGCATTCGTTTTGATATAATACCACAACGTGACGGACAGACAGACGGACGAAATTGGTAAAACAATATCGCAATAACAATATAACAATATTGCGTTCTGCATGCTAACGCTTGATGACGCGCGATCATTCCCCATGCAGCAACATGGTGAAGCCAGTGCGTTGGGCTGATGGTCGTCCCCACTCACAACTCCGTAATAGCTTATCGTTGCGAGAATAAGCCTAACATCCACAATTAGCAGTTTTGCTCAGTAATGAAGTTAAAGTAACGCCTTATAGTAGGTTACTCAAGTAAAAATTTCCAGTACTTTTCAACGACAATGAAGTACGTTTTATTTATTTTTTTAAACCGGGTACTTTTACTTTCAACTAAGTTACATCTTTACTTCTCATTTGCTTTTCTAGCAATCGTGTTGCAATCAAGTAATTGTTTTGGGGGATGCAAAAATGGAAGTCTGGCCAGAATCCTTCGACTGCAAATGTCTGCAACTATGAAATTAGACCACCCTCCACAGCAGTCACAGCTTTTTGGAGTCATCCTGGTGACAGACGAACCGACGGAAGGACAAACAAACGGTAAGCGTGCATGGAATAATCTCTCCAATCCCGGGGTACTGTACACGACGTATTTCTTGATAGTAGGCTAGGTCGGCACAGCAGCTGCAGTATACAGCAGCGGCCATTGTGTTGACAACGGAGCTGTGTAGAGTTTGCTTAGATAGCCTATACTTCTGCAAGAGTTGATGTATTTCAGCGTCATCTGCCGTTCATCGTAACGGCCTCGTGATTTGGTGGGTATGCGCTGTTACGAACTGGCAGTTGTCTGTCAACAGTACTGTATATACACATACAGTAGATCTGCCAGCCATACATGCGGCTCGAGGGTTTTAGCTGAAACACGCAAGACTGCAACGACTAGATCTCAAGGTGACCCGGTGGTTCCGAGCTGAGAAAAGTCCTTTGCAGCAAATCGGTTGCATGTAACTGAACCGTGAGCAGTAGCTCAGACTTGAAACATCGTCAGCAGACAGGGACGCTTTCCATTAGTCTCTCCAGTCGAAAACCTCATCGAAAACCCGGGTTATCGATCAAGTTTTCGACAAGGTGCATCTATCTCGACTGCACTGACTGATGGAAAGCCGGCTGTTATTAATCGCATGGGCATGAAGATGCGGATCATGGTGATGAGCCGGATGGAAAAACTCGCTGTAAATACTGCTGGTGAGTGCTTTTAAAATTGTCCATATACATCCATAACAGATGGTGATTAATGTAACAAGAAGCTCAGCTGATGCTGACAACAGGCTCGACGCGTTTAGCGGTCAGTCGAGGTCAACAAACATGGTACCATTCCACATGTAACATATAGTTTCCTATTGTGCAATAGT
>Ga0049107_10000300_pt1 | contig 13980 bp, 13 predicted proteins | sample WorMetilPIANOSA1_FD_61187 | JGI IMG/M metagenome (GOLD analysis project Ga0049107, IMG submission 61187) | Marine gutless worms symbiont microbial communities from Max Planck institute for Marine Microbiology, Germany - Olavius ilvae PIANOSA.1 | ecosystem: Host-associated > Annelida > Digestive...
CCGGATATACTCCAGTAAAAACTACTTCCGGTCGTGGATTTTGGCCGAAGTTGAACAACTGTTTTGTTAGCTAAACTGTGCGGATGGGGGCCGAGCGGTAACTCGCGACACTGGGTATGTTTTACGCGGTCTTTGTTTAACAGTAACAATTTGCAGGATCAGCGGCCTTGGCGGAGGTATTTGCGTTCTGAATGCCATTCTAGTTTTGCATTGTTTTCAGTTTATTAAGTCCAGCATCCACTGGTGGATCCCGCATGGAGACTTCCATTCTCAGAGTTCCACACTCCCTTCTGCCGCCCCACCCGCCTTCAGCCAATTTGATGACGAAACTTCGCCAGCTGTCTGTTAAGTATGAACGTTCACGTGTCTCTGGCTCGTCCGATCTTAACGTGATTTGCTCTCAGTTGGCCCCACCATACAATCCGACCGATAAAGACCAGCAGTCGCGGTGACGTGGTATATATATAGAGAGAGAGCCCTGAGGGTTCGTCTGGTCTGTCGCCAACAAATTGCACCGAAAATCTGCGCAACTAATCGCCGTTCAGCGTCGTTAGTTTGTCAGATGCCGTCAAAGTCGACTTTTTGCACCAGACTGCACCAACCAACCAGCCGGCCTTACTACTATCAACGGACGACGGACACATGACCCGTACGTCCGTCCGGCTGTCACCGACTCCTGTTTTCTCTCGTGCGCAGTGTTTGTTTTCTGTCCGCGCGGCGCTGATAACGTGACAGGCATTTGTGCGCCTTCTGCATGTGTGTGTGTGTGTGTGTGGTGGAATGGTGGAATGATTGATAGTCTTCAGTGCCCCATAATCTCATCGGTTACTCATCCATCGCGCTGGCGATATGCTCTCTCTTGTGCACATACCGTCGTCGCCGTTGTGACGTGCTATTAGCGTGTTTTTACAGCAGTGCAGCGGACGAAATTCACGTCCTGCACACAGAGCGGGCCAGCGGTTCAGCGCTAGGCCCCATCCCAGTGCGTATGATAACTCGAAATGGATTGAAGTTGGGAGCTAGGGTCACCAAGGCAACCTGTGACTTTTGGTGCAAAAGTAAGTAAATAAATAAATTTATATAGCGCCATGGTCGTAAAGAATCAGAGCGCTGAGACGGGCGAATGTCAAGCTCCCTGGGCTGGAATGTTGGTGGGCGTATAGGCAGGGTTTGTACAGATCCTGGAAAGTCTGGAAAAGTCATGGAAAGTGTGACTACTGACCTGGAAAATTAAGATGTTCATTACACTGGTGATTATTCCAGCATTTGTTACGTTCTTGCATTTCATGAGCCAAAGAAACAAGTTCTTTAACAATTTTGAGTCCAATTGGTATTTAGAAACATACGTTGACATCAGCAAAGCAGACTATTTTGTGGATTATTCCAAGGTGACATAGGGTTCACAACAGATAATGCTGTGAAAGCGGTGAGGAAGAACGTGTCAGACAAACAACTCCTAGACTTCCATCTGTCCTGCTGAAACTTCCTAAAAGCAGTTGTTGCCAAGCTGCTGAACAAGACTGCCGTTCAGTATCCACTAGCAAACAATCTTGCATTCCTGGATCCTGGACTTTATCCGACACAGAGAAGAACAAGACACGTCTGAAGTGTGTATTGCGCCTGTTAGTGCAGTGTAACAGCGTAGCTGAAAGTGAAGTGGATGAAATTCTGCGCCAGCACTCCGAGTATGCAGCTTCCATGATTGACAAGGAACGAGACCGTTTTGTGAATTTTGACCCAGTCAAGTCCAGAGTGGATATCCTGATACATGAGACCATGGCTGGCAACGACATGTACATCAAGTTGTGGAATGTTGTCAGAATGTTGCTTGTTCTTTCACACGGTCAAGCAGCTGTAGAAAGAGGCTTTTCAAGCCAGCTGAAGAAATTCATCTGCAAGCTGAGACTTTTGTTGCCAAGGGAATTATCTGCGATCATGTGAGGTATGTGGGTGGCACTGACCAGGTTGATGTAGCCTGTAGAGAGTTACTCCTGGCTGCAAGTAGTGCCAGACCGAAATACAACTTGTACCTTGAAGAATCAAAGAAAAAAGCTGAAGCAGAACAATCAGACAAAAAGAGGAAGGCTATGTCTGACCAGATTGAGGAACTGAAGAAGAAGAAAGCGAGGCTGCAGCAAGATATCAGCTCACTTGAGGTATCTGCAGATACGTTGCTTACAAAGACAGAAACTAAACATACCATAAACTATGTAACTGAAGCCAACAGTTTACGTCGTACTGTGAAAGAAAAAGTAGAGGAAGTTAAAACTGTTGAGCTGCAGCTAGATGAACTGCTGCTGCAGCTATGGAACAACTAACGACAGCTGAACATTGCAGTGTAAATAATGTATAATAGTGTATTATAATTAGATATAAGAGTAGAACATCGTGTAGTTGAGCAGTCTGGTATCCGAGCATCAGTCAGACTCTCACAGCTTTGTCATCGAATGCTGCTGTTGTCATCATTCTGGAATACTGTTGCGATAAAGGGCTTCTGCACACTATAAATTAGACTGCCAACACTGTTTGCAATATACAAAATTTATGTTTAATGTTTAGCATTAAAATTATATTTGGCATTTAATCTAGTTTTTAATGTATTTTGTTTATATAAACAGGTATAAAATACCTTGAAAAGTTGGGAAAATAAAGTAGTTTTGTCCTGGAAAAACATGGAAAACCACATTCAAATTTCTGTACAAATCCTGTAGGCGATCGCGCCGTCTCGGTGCCTTTCTTGCTTCTGTTGCAACTCTACGTTAGCGGCTTGATGTTTACTAGCACGTTTCCACCAAGTGCTACATTTCAGCGGAAGAACATTATACCACGTGGGGCAAAAAAACTGCACCATTTTTATTTTCTCAATAACTGTCAAATCATGTTCTATGTTTATATTTTTTGGCAAACAGATACATGATGACTCCCCTGCATATTTCACATTATTTGTAGACTCAAGCACAGAGAACCAGCTTAATATTCTTTTTGTTTGCATGGTAGCAGAAGACAACATAAATTGTCTGCGTAAGTTCATCATGCTTAACAGTAAAGAAGATTGGATTCTAGTACATATCTTGCATGTACTGAAAAGCTATAGTACTAACAAATTAATTAACGAGTTTCCACAAAAAGGATGGCGTTTGTGCAGTCTGAATTATCTTAAAAACTGCGAGAAATCTGCACAACAGATTGACAGACGGTCAATGACACACCTCGCAAATCATGTACTCCTGAGAACATTGATGCAGTCAATGATTTGGCACTCAGTCAGGAGGGTGCATCAGGGACACACAAAACTACCCGTCAGATCGCCAGGGAAACTTGACATTTCTCAGAGGTCAGTGGGGTGCATCATACACAAAGACATTCAGCGTAAGTGCTTGAAGAAACAATTTTAGCATGGTCGTGAATCCAACAGAGCATCACTGATCAAGCAATTAATCAGTGGCGAAATCGGCGCGTGTCAAAGCCAAAGGCAAACACTCTGAATATTTGTTGTGATGTGTTTGTCAAACTGTCAATTTGTCATGACGTTTAATGCTTGCATTACTGTGGTTATGTTCAGTTTGACACATAATGTTTCACAAGGTAGTGTAATGACACTCATTAAGAAAGGTGGATAATTTTGTCACATAATTTTGTCAATGTTTTGTTGCAAATTCATTCAGGTAGGTATCTGTCCACCAAAAATTATCGAAATAGAACGTGATTTGACAAGGTTATTGAGAAAATAAGAAGGGTGCAGTTTTTTGCCCCACATTGTACAAAACACAACTTAGCTGTTGCCACTATCAGCAGGTCGCGTTTGTTTTTCCACACCATAAACTACAGTGTCAGTACCAGTGCTGTAGCTCACTACTTTCTCTTGCGAATTAATAAGCCGTCACCGTGGTGTAAACATCTACAGAATGTATGTAAACCGCGTGATTTGTCGCATTTATTCCGACTCTTGTGTATTAGGCTTTTTTGAGAGAAACTCAAAAAAAGTGTGTGTGTGTGTGTGTGCACATTTTCTTGTGATGGATGCTGCAGTTGTCTCCGTAGTACCAGTATTTGACATATCCCAGAGCAATTGACGGCAGACTATATTCCGTCTTCAGCAACTTTTATAATCGGGCGTGGTAGTTAAAATTGAACTGTGTTGGGTACCACACACTGAATTCAGTTTGGTTGGCTTCGATCTGCATCATTTTGTGCAGTTTGTTTACTTTGGCGTCATGCAGTGTGTAATATTAAAGCTGTGTTAATGTACATGTTCTCTCTTCCATATACGCTTGTGAACTTCAAGCTGTAAGTTATACAGGCATCAGTATACTGCCTGGGCATTGCTTCAGACTGTGCATGCTTTCCACAGAATGATATACTCACGGAGACGATATGCAAACATTTACTGTTTCTACTCGGACACAGCTAATTGTTTTTTTTTCCTTAAAAACTGCAATCTATTGCTATACTGTAGATATAACAGCACGCAGAAATTTAATATTTTGGATATGAAATTTTGCATGGCGATCGCTATTTGACATCATGTATGTCAAGACTCATTAATCAGTAATGAGATTAACTGCTCATTCAGAAAATTTATCATTCAGACTGCTATCTTTGTATTAACTTTAAAGAAGGGGAAGGTAATGCAGTGGTCACAGGGCGTTGTGATTGTGTCTGTTTGTTCGTCGTGTTCAAGATAACTTAGACACGGTGTAGTTATTGTAACTGCAATGATTTTATTCCATCTTTGCTATATGATGTACAGACTTATAAATTCTTATAGTGCTATTGAGTAAACGTTCTGTGTGATGCTGATGTTGATGCCGCTGGGGCGACAGTGCACTCTCCACCGGTGATAAAGCCACAGCTGGATACGGAAATGAGCTTCAAGGAGCGAGAGCGGGTCGAGCTGCCGTGTGTCGCGACCGGTGATCCGCTGCCGTCGTAAGTTGTCGCCGCCGCGCTGCCACCGCCGTGCCGTGCCGTCCACTGGTTTTGTCCCGCCTTGCCTTGTTTTCTCACCAATCACCGGCTGTTGTGTTCTCAATCGTTAATTACGTGTCACCTGCGCCGCGCGACCAGAATGTCTGCAGTCGACTGCCACCGGGTTCTTTAGCCTCACTTCGTCCGTACGATAACCGAGAAAACTGTTCAAATCTACCGTCAGTTTTTTTTAAAATACAAATTTTGATTTGAGTGGGCATGCCTTTTCCAGTCACCGAAAGATCCGCATATTCACCGGTTCTTTTGCTTTATTGAGAGAGACCGCGGTTCAAAATTTATCACTATATTTACAGAAGACCCGTCAGTCGTATTACGCTGTGAATCAGCTTAAAACCAGTTTGAAATCTTGTAGGAAATTCTGTCAGTTAATTATTCTGAGGTCATTGCTAGTAAGATGCGTGAAGATTTGCAATTCTGTCGCTCAATAATATTGTGCCACTGTAAAAAATACAAACAAATTTAAGCTCTGCAACTAGCAGTTTTCGCCGGCTAAAATTTATACCATTATAAAGAACATCAGAGTACGGACGATTATAATGCACCGGTGGCATTATCGAATGCAGATTCCAACCGTATTTTATTTCTTTTTACCCCGTTGTTGTTGTTGTTTGACGCTGTTTGCCGATAGTCTCCGTGCCGCCGACGATCGTGTCCGAGCCTCACGACGCGATTGCTTTCCGCGTAAGAGAACTAGTCGAAATACCGTGTGTCGCGTCTGGTGACCCGCCACCCACGTAAGTGTTTCCGTACCGCATGTACCACCGTAATGTAGTGGCTAGGAACAAAGATTTTATGTGAAATCTTTGGCTAGGACAACGATTCGACTTCGGTTCGACTGTCATCTACTCCCATTCGACTGCAATTCGGCCGCGCTACGACCATTCGACGACAGACATTACGATCGGGTGGCGCTATAGAAATTCACTTATTATTATTATTATTATTGTTTAGGTTATCTGCCCAAGATATTTTTTTCTAGGCACCAGTCTCTCCATATAGTTTGACACTGTGCTATCTCTTAGGTTTTGATATGTATATCCATCATCTCTGTTCATCATTTACATCTTGGTCTTCCTATTTGCTTCTTTCCTTTTATTCTTCCTTCAAGAATATCTTTTAACAGTGTATCACCTCGCATTACATGACCTGTCCACTTAGCTCCCTGATGCAATTGATTTGCTGTCGTTCTTCGTCAACTCTTTGTAACACTTTTTTTATTGGATACCCGGCCGGTCCATTTTATTTTCTCAATTCTTCGCCATATCCACGTTTCCATGGCTGCGAGTCTTAGAATGCGGTCAGACACAATGTCTCGGATGCATATAACACCACAAACATTTTAACCACCATCTTTTTTTCAAGTTATTACAAATATCATTATAAAATTCATATGTTTTCCAGTAGTCGTCGTCGAATTGTCGTCATCATTAGTTAGGCGACCAGTTATATAGGCCTTATTTATAGGCCAGTCAGCCCAAATGACCTGTTTATTCATTTAGACCTCAGTGGCCTGCCGGGTCAGCGGCCAGTGATGTATTACATCACTGTGACCTCGTTGATCTTTTGTGACGTATGACAAGCAGTCGAACGACAGTCGAATCATAACGGTAACCACCATCTAACTTTACGACCGTGTTTGTCAAATTTCATGAGGCTGCACGAGGGTCATGGCTTTATGCATGAGGCCAAGATACGTGGCACAGTTGGGAAGAGCAGCGGCTCTAGCAGTGGCAGAACTACTGTCTCCTCACTGGACCCTGCAGTGCAATCCAGGGGGTGGCCCCCGAGCCCAAATGTACTGCCGTAAAATATTTTTCAGCGCGAAGCAGTGCCTGTTTTGTTACTGATTGCTCTTTTGGGGGTAACACGTCCCGTAATGTATTGTGCCGTAACACATTTTCGTTTTTGATAAGTCAAACAAAGCAGTCACTTTTTATATGATATTAGTCCAAAATTATGACTATAACTCCAGATTGTTGCAACAGACTGAGCAGACAACTCTGCTCAAAATGTAATCAGGTCATCTCACTCTCGTTTCACCTTCATGCTTATTTATACCGATATCTCTATTAACTTACCTGTGTTACCATGCCAACAAGAATGCGGACGTATACGGACAGACAGTGCGAAAATGTAACGGTGGTTTTCGCTCTGTCGGACGTGGGCGACCATAAAAAATCTGAAACTACTTCAGTTAATGAGGAACCCTGCATCTGGTTTCCCTGTGGGACTTCCGCGTCCCGTCCCTCTAGTGTGAGTCATACCACTGTCAAGCCTTGGCGGCACCAGTGCCTGCTGCCAGGACTGTAGACAATACACGTACTTGAAATTCTTCAAATTGTCATCGTCACACACTACTGGTGGGTGAGGGTTGATGTGGATGTTTTGCCATTTGTCAGTTGTTACACTGCGCGCTAGCTGCGGCGCAGTGTATTGTAATCGGTCCTGTTTGTTTGTGGGTGGGTGGGTCTGTTATCACGGTAGCTCGAAATTGCGTGCATCGATCCTCACTGGGTGTGTCCAGCTGATTAAATTTTGGCCGTCCCGCGCCCCCCGGGAAGGGGGTCTGCGGCGGGGCGAAAATTTTTGGCTCCGCCTTAGGCCTACTACAGCCAGCGGAAAAAGCGCTCAGAGAGACGCAAACACTGCGCGCTGGGCCAGCGCGCAGTGTTTGCGTCTCTCTGAGCGCTTTTTTCATTTATTTTGATTTCATCTTACCTTGTTGATGTGCAAGTGTTAATGTTTCCTGCATGTTATTGCTTGTTCAGTTTGTTGTACATGTATTACGTTGAATTTTATATGTCAGTATTATTAGTTTTGCTTCTTACATAGTGTGATGAAATCTTAATTGCTTTCTCAAAGCTGTTAAGTAGTGACTATCAGAATATCATCCTGCAATTGTGCTTAATCTAACTGAGAAGTAAATTAGTTTGGATATATTTCTTTTAAGGTACAGTGTAAGGGTATCTTCGGGTGGTGTCTGTTAAATAAGTTTATCGTATTCTTACAGTCAGCGAATGCTAGTTTCTCTTTCATTTGTTAAGTGTGCATGCTGAGCGAACACTATTGCCCGTATGATGACAGAACATAAGTAGCTGCGCATTTATAACGCGGTAGTTACAACTACGATTCGACCGCGATACGATCACCATTCGACTGCAATTCGACCGCGCTACGACCATTCGACGACTTACGACGAAAAAAATTGTCATGTTCATTTTTCCACCAGTCGTCCGTCAAATGGTCAGCGGACAGTCGAAACCTCGGAAGGCTTTTGGATCTTCATCTCGCGCCAACGTCGAGTTGCACCCAGCTGCATGGGCGTCGCTCGTACAGACGCTTGACCCATGTTTACCTCCGCCAAGGAGGTTATGTTTTCATCAGCGTTAGTTAGTTTGTTTTTTGTTTGTTTGTTTGTTTGTTTGTTTGTTAGCAGGATTACGCAAAAACTACTTTACCGATTTTCACAAAATTCGATGGAAAGATAGCATATGGGTCACGAAATAAACTGTTAGATTTTGGTGGTAATCCTATCGCGTTACCTTAGGGCTAAGGTTAGAGTAGAGTAGTTAGAGGGTTGTAGGATTATGGTTAGGTGGGGTACCGTCATGCTCTGCGTGAGAGAATATGTACTACCCGACGTTTGTTATATAGTAAAAAAATTGTGACATCAGCGGCTTTGGTAGAGGTTTGCGATCTACTAAGTGCCATTCTGGTTATTTTTTGTCGCCTGGACAACTGCACAGCGTGGATTCAGGGCGTCACAGCAGCAGCGGCTAACGACATTTCTCGGCAATTATTCTTATTATTAGCTGTCACATCAAAGAAGAATAAAATAAAATACAATATTCATTTGTTAAAAGCTGACAGAATGCATACAGCTAGTACACAATGTAAAGCGATAAAATGTATAAGGTATTATATTGAAACAACGTGATCAATAGGCCTATCATTATAATCATCATATTGTTCGCATGGAACAGAAAGTAGCTCAAGTGAGTATGAAAAACTAAAAAAAAATGATGGAGTTAAAAATCAATGAAACCATTGCGAAGACATAAGATGACGCCGTTAGCCAATGCCAAGCTTCTCGCTGCCTAAAAGTCAATGTTGCTGTCGAATCGCGTCGAATGATGTCTCAATGCGTTGCACGTAGTCCACAAGTCGAGTCGCAGCAGTCGAATCGTACAGTTTGTAACCGTCGCTATATGTTTGCTGGTGCGAAGCGGATTCGAGAGACTGACGTGTCTTTGTACGATGGTCGATGTCTAGTTACGTCTGGAGGAAGAACGACGAGCCGCTAGAAATCACCGGCATCGACATCCGGCAGCTGCCTGGCGTCGGCACGATCCACATCGAGGACCCGACCGTCGAACAGCACGAGGGCGTCTACCAGTGCTTCGCCAGCAACGAGTTCGGAACCGCCATCAGTATCCGCACCACGCTGAAAAAGGCCGGTTCGTCCGTCCGTCAGCTTCTCTTTTTACGTGTCATCGGTCTGCCGCACTGTTAGGCGCATCATTGACTGGCGTATAGATGGAATGCGTCTATTGAGATGTAAATGTTGTTCGTGGTCTGTTGGTTGGTTACGAACGTTAATTACGGCTAAACGCTTGAGTTCCAGGGTCGGGACACCAATAACAGGCCGTACACCCAAGCTGCTATGCTGCTAAGTGACATTTCGCCGGCATTTCGACATCACACTGTAGGGAAAACAAATTGCTGGCCATTGATGATCCTTCGTGAGTAGTGAGTAATGCTGGTCTTGAATAAGATATGTCACTCAGACGTAGGCAGAAGTAATGCTCATTTAAGTGACGGTGTTTGCTACTGTTCTGCTCGCTTTCTGTCAATACTTTATGCAAGATAAGAAATCTGTAGGTTTAGAAATCTGGCAAGTTGAATAGATTGAAATCAGCTGTGCCCACTCCCACCTATTGGAACAGCGATAAAGCGGTGCATAAGCTTAGGCACCGTGCCACCGTCTGTCTGTCTGTAGGCTATATTTTCCGCATGATAGGTCAAAAATGATTGAAGCTAGGGTCTTCAGATTTGGTGCTTGCGAATGTGATGACCTCGAGGCGCTCTGGTATGGATGTACCGGTAATTTTGGATACAGAAGGTCAAGGTGACGGGGCTGGAATGTATGTGCGGGCGTGGGTTGGGTTCTCTTGAGTGTCTGACTCATAGATGGACATGGGTCCCATTTTCCGCACTCAACCCAACCTACAGTGTTCTGTACGCCGACTGAACTCAAGCCATGTTAGTGTATCCAAAGTTTCACTGGCATTGTGTAACAGTTCTGCGATAAGTTTGCCTGTTAGATAAAAAACAGAAAACGATTATATAAAGATATTAGGCCTAAGTGACCGTAACACTGTCTGCTGAACATAAGTATGCAAATGATATTACAACCACAATATGGACAGGTGTTAAAATTGTACGCTACAAACGACAGAACCCAACCGAACTCAACTCATGGACGGACGCAACCCGTGTCTGTGTCTGGCCTGACTAGCTGTACTTGTTGGATTTCGTTGATTTGTACGTGATGATGATGGTGATGGTGGTGCCGCAGTACAAGAGCCGTTTCCGTCAGTGCGCGAGCCCAAGGTTCACCGGCCGGTGGTCGGTGACTCGCTGACACTGCACTGTGATCCGCCCTACGGCTACCCGCCGGGCGTCGTCTACTGGGGCGAGTTCAAGTCCGGCGACAAACTGAAACCGATCGAGAACGACGAACGAGTCTCGCTCGACTATGACGGTGCGTAACACCAGCATTCCGTGTCAGTAGATTCTGTTAGTTAGACGGGCCAGCTCGGGTTTAGCTTACACTGGGGTCCGTGGGCACAGCCCTGACAGGGTAATAGGTGCGAACTTTTAAGTCTCCCTCGCCCCCTCCCCCCAAAAAAGAACGACATTTGACTAATAAGTCTATACGTAGCAACTGTGATAATAAGTTACGGTTAGTTAACTTTGCTGCCACCCCGGTGATTTTAAGAATCTCAAGTCTGTCAGGTGGCCTCTGATGAACTGCATGGTGACAATCGTGCTGGTTTACAGTGAAATGAAATGATAAAATACATTATTGCAACATCACAGACTTAATACTGCACAACACACATGCAGTGTCTCAAAACAGTGAAATTGAGTAAGTATAATGCTCAGTAAACAGCCACACTGTTTTTATGATACCGAGATGAGAGCGACACATATGCATGCATGCATGTAGGCCCTACACATTTACAACAGAGAACTAGTGTAGTTCAGCAGTGTTGAATCAAGTCTGTTTAGAAAACAAATTTCCTAACTAGGGCCGAATGGATAATAATGAGAGTGTGAAGTCCTGACTGCTGATGGTGGAAGCCCATGGGCTGCAGACCAATGGATCTCCTGTTCTCCCTCGCCTGCGCGTAATCCATTGTTAGCAGTCATTGTATTCAATATCTCAGTTGAAGAGTCATACAGCCGGTTTAGCAGAGTCCCTCCAAAGCTGCACACGTTTCTGTGCTGTCGTGAAGTTGAACAAAAACCGAGAGAGGGGACTGGAATTAATTACACTGTACAGTGAGGAAGTTTTTCGTGGACTCATTGTGACCATTTAACTTCTACGCGCATTTACCAGCTGTGTGTGTGTATGTGCAGTTAATTATACCGTGTTCTATCTGCGATCACCGTGCCTCGGATTCGAAAGAACTCGGGCGCGGTATAGAGATAGTGTCGTGCGGTATAGTGTTTAATTCACCGACGGTATATACGTAGGCAAACTTCGCTTCGCCAACGTTGAGAGGTGGGATTCGAACAACGGCAGTGCGAACTACGTGTGCGTCGTGTACAACCGGATACTTCAGAGCGTAGTTCACGGCGGTGACCATCGAGTCACGGTGCGCCGACGTCGACGCCCAAGTCAGTAGTGGCACTGGACGGCGCGGCCGACTGACGCGCGCCAAGATGCCTGCCTGCAACTGTTAACGTCACTAACGCTTCACTAACGTATCGCGGGCGCCGGAAAACTGCAAGACTGGAAAAACGAGGAACCGAAGAAGAGCTCCAGTAGCTGGAACCAGGGATCAAATTTCCGTGTATTTCCGTAATTTTCCGGTCTTGCATTTTCCAGTCGTGCGTTTTCATCGCCGCCATCACACGGCCGACAGCTGGTGCTGCGGCTGCTGCAGGCGTCACGCATGGTTGAGCAGCGATACTCACACTACTAGTCTACTAACAAATCGATATCGTGGTCATTCAGAGCATGCTTCTGTGATTTATCGATCGGCCGATCGATATCGGCCTGATTGCGATTCAGTCGTTGGATTAGCGCTCTCTAAGTACTGGCATCCGTTGCAGTTAAAACACTTGGTCTTGTACGCGTTATACTGTGGTGCGTGGTCCGTCGTGTATGTCAACTTTACCTGTGAGCACATCGTGATCGTACAGGCGCGTGTATCAGTCATGATCAAACGTGAGTGCGGGTTATTTTGTTTGATGGGGCCATCCATTCGCACCGTTTAAGCTTCAGCTACATGGGTGTGGTTCTGAGCGGGTGGCGAATACTCTGGCGTGATTATCGCGATGATCTGCAGCGGTATGTCGTACTTGACAGTGCCGTATAGACCGGGCAGCGAGCGGCTGCTGCGGCGGTCGGTCGTACTAATCACCTGTCAAGTCTTGTGTGTGTCAGAGGTGTGCCGGAATGACTTATACCGTTCACAGCCCCTCCCATACCCAGTCCCATCAGTAAATGCTTCTGAAACCAGAATAGCACTCAGTAGAGCGCATACTTCCGCCAAAGCTGCTGATCCCGCAGAATTTACTATTAAACAAATGCGCGATAAAAATATACCCAGTGTTGTGGGGTATGACTCGGCCCCACCTAAATGTAATCATACCATAACCCTAACCCTAACGTCACGGTTTCTTCCGTGGCCCGTGTGCCACCTTTCCACTGAATTTGGTGAAAATCGTTTGATTATATTTTTGTGAAAACCTACTAACAAACAAACTGACTAACCCCGATGAAAACATAACCTCTTTGGTGGAGGGATGTAACAAAGCTCAACATTAGTTCACTAGTCAGTGGTCATCGCGTGTTGCTGTATAGAAACAGTAGACTGTTTACGCATACGCCATTCCCAGTTGGATTTTTCCAGTTTCCATGCCCACAAGAAACCCTTCAGCTATTCCCGCGCCCACGGTTTTCCCACGGGAATGGTGGGATTTCCGCAGGTATTCATTCCCACTCCCGCGAGCACACCTCTAGCATGTGTGTATGACATACGCCGGCGCTGCACGTTGATTGATTGCGAATGCGCTGCAGGCAACTTGCGCTTTTCCAACATAAACATGTCTGACGACCGCGCCGGCTTGCACTACGTCTGCATCGTGCAGAACACCGAACTGCGCAGTCTTATGCAGGGCGACGATCAGAAAATCGAGCCCGTTCGGCTGTCAGGTACTGATTGCCGTCACGAATAATTCCATTTCCGTTTCTCTCCCAGGCAGCAGCGGCTACGAAATATCGGCCAGGCCAGTAATTACGTGACAGTTTTTACCCGCGCGACGTAGTAAGTGCGGTCTTTGCTACGGCAACGTGTTCGTCTGACCGTCCGTCTGTCTGTTACAGCCGGTATTGTGTCGAAACGACTAAAACCGTCTTAAAACTTTTTTGACCACCTGGTAGCCCCATCATTTGAGCTTTTTTGACCCCTTGCGCCGATACCCAATTCCAAGGGGAAACCCTTCGGTGGGGCGCTAAATACATGGGGTGGGAAAAATTGGCGATTTTCGACGGATATCGCCGTTTATCTCGGAAACGGTACGAGATAGGCCGATGACTACTATGGAACGTGCCAGAGTGCCAGATCGAATGGTATCATTTTCGATGACCTTGAGTGACCCCTAACCCGGGTTTCAAGGTCACTGTATACTTACAAGTCGAATATCTCAAAAATGGTGCGTTTTAGGGACAAAGTTACTAAAGAATACTAATAGGAA
>Ga0049107_10000301_pt1 | contig 13964 bp, 11 predicted proteins | sample WorMetilPIANOSA1_FD_61187 | JGI IMG/M metagenome (GOLD analysis project Ga0049107, IMG submission 61187) | Marine gutless worms symbiont microbial communities from Max Planck institute for Marine Microbiology, Germany - Olavius ilvae PIANOSA.1 | ecosystem: Host-associated > Annelida > Digestive...
AGATATAAAACAAAAACTAGGCCTGGTTTAGTCGCCTTGTACGACATCCGGCCAGGAAACGGAGCGGGTCCATTCTTACAACCCCGGAGCCCGCACGGGGCTTAACATATACAGTAGTAAACGAGCGGTACCTGGTGTGTCAAACTCTGGTATAACTCGTATGCCACGGACTCTCGCTTGTTCAATAATTTCTGCGATGTCGTCGTGTGTGTATACGTGGCTAACTGGGTCATATGAACCCTAACACATTCACACAATGTACAATTCACACAGGCTCTAATGTGCTAATGTACATGGCACATGCATAATATTTACAACAATGTAAAGGCAGAAAGGTAAACTGTGCTGGGCCCCAACAGAGATTAGGTGGGGTGCTCATCTTCCTGTTCTAGGCCATTAAGCATGTAGCTGGATAAATCACTCTGTGATGCATGGCCAGTGTGATGCCAACCATACAGTTACCCTCCCAGCTCACACCGGTACCAGAGCTGCTCGGTGACAAAGACACGTGTGTAAACAACTTGTCCAGGGTTGCACTCAACATTGCAGTGGCTGGGATTTGAACGCATGATATACTGATTGCATCACCCTAACCACTCAGCCACAGAGCCACATACAGCTATATGTTGGCCCTTGACAGTACATGCTATTGCCTACACCAGTGGCAATGCAATGCCCATGTTAATCACAGCAACAAATGCAAAAGTGTATGCTGTGCCAGCAACTGAGTGAGTGAGGTTTAACATAAACACTGAAACATGTCATTTCAGAGAGTCTCTCCAGTCAGTCATTTGCACTGGTACTGACAACCAAACAAGAACAACCAACAGAAAAAAGTTTTCAAGACTCAAAACAACCAAACACAGTCGAAGTCCAAGACTTATCTGGTTTAATTAGTTGTTTTATGACATATGACCTTTGATACCTCCCAGCCTGGTCAATTTTATATCTTCACGAACCTTCAGAAGAACTATAGTCAATGCTAATTTGAAGTTGTTTACCAAATACTAATTTTCACTACTGGCTAGTGAGTTCATATCAGGTTTACATTTTACGTGTAAACTTTTTTCTTTCATCATGTATTATCGTGTGTAACTTTTATTCTTGTTTATGGCAATGTCAGTGGCATTGCCCTTTGCCTGTTATTTTCAAATAAATACCAGCAGTCAACACAAGCCGCAGTGACAGCAATTTTTCTGAAGGAGTTCAGGCACGTTCTCTTATTTCATCGTTGTGTTTAATAAGTAACCCAGATCATTTTCAAAGGTTAGGCAGTTCTATCTTGCCTTATGGACTGTTGATCAACAAAACTTCATCACAATCTGTCCATAACTCTGTGAGTTATCCCGGGCACACACACACAAACATCATTGACTGCATAACCAGCTTGGCAGAGGTAAAAAAAATCACCTTATATTCTACTGCTAACACAAGCAGTACTGTGACATATTCTCTACCAGAAGTTCAATTCTCTCGCCATCATCACCTAAAATGCACCCCATCCTCATATAAACATATGGCACTAAATCATGCTCACCAGTTGAGACAGTTTGGGAAAAACCTGGGATACATATGGAAAAGACTGATCATCAACAATGTGCCAATGAAACACGTTCATTTTGTTCTGTGCCATTGCCTCCTACAATGACAACAGACAATTCACATCATCAGCAGTGACAAATAAGATAATTTACATTTATTTATCATGTATTAAAATAATGGAACCAAATGAAAAAAGTGGAACTGAGAACCTGATGCCTGTAAGTGGCACTGACTTCTGCTACATATGAAGTAGTACCATACTTTTCCTAGATTGCTCTGCAAGTCAGCAAAGTGTAAAGTAAACACCTGATAATCTCATGCAATCCCCCCGTTCAAAGGCGTAAATTTTCCTGCTTATAGACTTGACGTTTTCTGAACCATTTTGGACAGATGACCTTCCCTACATTACCATTGGCTCAGCCAGGCTTTGGCAGGTATGTCAGAAGAAAGGCATCATAAATCAGCAGCTGTTTTCTTACACCTGCTGTTAGTTGCAATGTCTGCCTCGAGTGTCGTCAGCCTTAGTGATTGTAAATAACCTTTAACTATGCAGTTAACGTTATCAACCATAAAAATTTCATTAAATGATTATATCACATCATCTCTTTCTGTCAAGTAATAACTTCTGACATGTTCAGCGACTGAACACCAATTAACTATTATTTATAGTTCAGCTTATTCTTCAACGCCTATCTTACCCGTACCTAAACTGCCATCAATACACAAAGTGCTGCTGTTATTAATGTACGTACAAGGTTTTCTATGATAGTACGTTTGTCGAGGAAGTGGCGCGAAGTGTCAAGCAAAACTCCGCGATGTTTGAATCTGGGATAGTCATGAACCAGGGTTTTATTCACCAAAAACTGCAAGCAACAGCAACAAGTATCAGTTAGTGTGTGAGACAATTGTCACAATTTAGTCACACTATCAAATGCAATGTAACATAATATAACATATAACATCAACTTGCTCACAAAAAAACAGGATGCTCTACTTCTGCCCAGAGCTTCCTTAAATGATTTTCAAAATTCTTTCACCAACAGACTCAATTTAGTAAACCTGTAATGAAATGATCATGAAATAATCCCATCAGTGTCGCTACACTACAAAGTGAAATGTAAATGTCAGAAAAAAATTACCAATAATCTGAAATGAATGTCTTGTTTAATAATAAATTTTAACATTTTATTACAGTTAATAACTTTTAGCTAATTTGTGTCAAGAGTGAATATTCAAAATGTTCTATAGCTCGAGCATAGACATGGATACGTCAGTGCATTGGTCAATGGCATTGCCACTAATGCCCTGATCCACTCCATCCAACGCACCAATCACATGCTGTCTCATATCATTCACATCGTGCATTTTTCACGGCCTGTGTGGTATGTAGTACAAGCTGTTACATAAATGACCAGCCAAAGTGGGAAATGGCGATTTTTACCCCTCCCAGATCTCCAAAACCCCTCAACTGATTTTCACAAAACTTGAAAGTTAGAACTCTCTCCCGGGTACCTACACCATACACACAAAATTTATTTGTTTATGTGACTATCCTATCTACACTTTGCTGCCAACCGGTTTTTAATAATCCTTACATATGACGAAGTTACTGACATTTTAGTGTAACCACTTAGCACTTTTTGTACACTGAAATGTTTGCACCGAAACACAGCAAAACAGCGTCACTGAAACAACACTGAGAACACCATGTCTGATGTTTGACAGTGAGTTTGTGTGCTTAAACTGTTCACCACCAGCTTTTGTGCATCTCTTCGATTGTAGCTTTTAACAGCCTCGTTGATCAGTTCCCATGACAGGCTGTCCCAGATCACCTGCAATGCTTCTTCTGAGTTTGGTCGACTTGGATTTTGGATGGAACTTGTGATAAGCCTCCAACATTGCACCCCAGACATGGTAGTCCATGGGCCAGGTGAATTTGGAGGCAACTGATCGTTTATAACGAATTCCAGGCAGTTGACCTGAAACCATTCCTGTGCAATGCATATCTGTCATTGATAGCAGTTGTTGAAAAGAGGCACAACAAATTGTAAGTGAAATTTCACTAATTTTATTATTAACAAGTTAAAAAGTTTTGTCCACAACACTTATGCCACTGTGACGTCAACAATGTTACGCTGATACCTAGCTCTTCTTTTTAAATAACGGCATTATACTATGGTACATTATGCGAACGTTTTTCAGCACACAAAAATCGCTGGGGTCACGCTAAACTATCAATAACTTCATCACAATTAAAGATTATTAAATGCCATTTGGCAGTTAAGTGTAGACAGGATAGTCACATAAACATGTAAAATTTCACACTGAAATTTGAAGCGGTTGCTGAGAAAACAGGAAATAATTTTATGGATAACTTTTTTTTCCATTTTATAGGCTGGGTGCCATATGTCTTTCCTGTCACTCAACCAAGTGCCACAGCATTGAAGGAACGATGCAAAATGAACAAGTTTCAATCAAATTTGCCTTAACAAAGTGTGGCTATTCCAATATGTATGCTTATTGGTACTGAACCATATGTATGCTGATGCAGACATTCTAAGGTAAAAAGACTGTTTGGCTTTGTTTAGTTAACTATCATCCAATAAATGGTACATATCTTTCTCTTCAGTGCTTTGACACGTGGGTGACAGGAAGGGCATCCGGCCTATAAAAAGCAGGGTGTTGGTTTTTTGATGGTGATGATTTGCCTGGAGCTTTGCATATCTTATAGCCCCAAATGTCACTATCCTTAGCTCCAATAAAATCCAGAATGGAGACATTCTGGTACTTGCTAACCCAGGTCCATCTGGAAAAAATGGCCGTTGAAGCTGAGACAGTGAAAGAGACAGTGAAAGAGACAGTGAAAGAGAGAGAGAGAGAGAGAGAGAGAGAGAGCGAGAGAGAGAGAGAGACAGAGACAGACAGAGAGACAGAGTTGGTACATAATCCTAAAAATGCAATTTACAGTGCACATTAAAAACAGAGGTGCTCAGCACTGCCCATACAAATAATAAGCTGAAATGAGTTAAGTCTGGTATTTAAGTCTGGTTATTAACAAAGAGTCAATGGAATGCAAAACTGCACTAACATGTCCAGAGTCATCTTCATATACAAGTTGGCTGAACGTCTCCATGCCACGCAAGGCACCCCAGAGTTCAGTTGCAACAAGAGAAACTCCCGATGACTTTATGTCCATATCATCTACATTGCAATGCTGTTATAATTAGCACTCCACAACAAAAAGCTGGCAGCAGAAACTTATTCTCATTAAACAAATGAAAAAATAAAAACACAAAGCAAGTAAACTTTCACACCATTCATACGCATTATGATCTTCAGTCACAACACTACGGAACATGCTGCCAGCTCAAGTATATCATCTGAAGTTGACACATTCTAGGACAATAAAATGTTGACTGTGACAACAACGACAACAAATAACAGCAACAACATCAACATTTCACATCGTATTATTACCGGGTATGTAACAACCTTGGTGAGCTAGTACCAGACTCGTCGACAAATAACCTCAAGACATTTAAAGCAAATGACTTATCAGTACCATGTACGAGAACTGTTAACCATGCTGAACTGTTATTTGCAGCATGGGTAGGACAGTCAGTGCAGTTTCTCTGTATATGTGTGTGTCCACATGATAACTCAACAGCAAATCAAGTGAGGACCACTGGACAAGGCACACATCACGTGACGCTATGTTTTATTGTTTGGGGTGGAAAAGGCAAGGTCAATGACAAGGTCAAAGTGTCAAGATCAGCTTCAGGGTAGCAGAGATCTTGTCACTGCTAAGTTTGTAAACATGCCATTCAATAAAAACAGTATTTTGAATAAAAATTTGCATCTGCTTAAAGGCTACACTGCACAGAAGTTGCTGAATTTTTTTAAAAAATCAGTGTAGAACAAGCTAAATCTTCATAGGCTGCTAAAGAAGCTTGACAGCGGTTCAGTTGACAAGTGTTCAGGGAGAAGCATACACATCATTACTTGACATATTAAGGAATACTAGAATACGTTGTTGTTAATCATCCATGATCGTTCCAGAGCCACCCACCCATATGAAATGTGCTATGTGCATGTCCAGTTACTAATGTATTCTCTGGTACTGTAGCAACATAACAGCTGGAAAATTATGCATGCATCTGATTAGGAATTAGGAAGATCAGTTCAAACTCTTTCTCTCCGTTTTAACGGCCATTTTCCAGGTGAACCTGGATTAGCCAGTGTTTATTGAAGCAAAGGATGATAAAAGTGTTGGTGACAACTGGAGCTATAAATCATGCAAAGCTCCAGTCAATTCATCACCACCAACAAACCAACATCCAGTTTTTTTACAGGCCAGATGCCCTTCCTGTCGCTCAGCCAACAATGTCAAAGCACTGAAGGGAATAATATCACATTCCATGGACTTGCTTACCCCAAGCTCACCTGGGGTCTTCTGATCAAACTGCTTTAAGTTATACAAGACAAATATACAGAACTCAGAACTACCAGAACATGGTGGTGTAAAAAAGGCAATACATGCTATAGTTACATGACAGCACTGCAAAGATACATACATGACTCATCCATCTCAAGGTAAGGGAAATCTGTACATTCTTTGAGAACTGTAACATTCAGCCAGCGGACAACACGGAGCAGTCGTGACGGAACACCGTTTATATCAGATGCAGGATTTGCAGAACCGTACTCATTTGGGTTTTCCCCAAACATGTTGCGGTGAATTCGTTGGAAATTCTTCTCCAGTATTTCACACGAATCACTGCCAATCACACGGAACTGCAGCTTGCTGGGAATGATACGGTAGACTGTGGTCTGTGGGTGATAAACGCGTGGCATTGGCCACGGTGTACCAAATGCTGGAAAATGAGCATGGCGGATCTTAAACCTCGTATCTGAAGATGCCTACAAACACCATCAGTAGCAGTAGTAGTGTAGATGCATACAGCACTAGGTTAAAAGGTTTGTAGTTGCACATGGCAAACAACTATAACATCCGTGTGCATGCATACTACATCAAGTATTGAGTATATGTGTTATAACTTTCGACGCTGTTGGTCGGGTGACAGGAAGGGCATCCAAACTGAAAGAAAATCTCGCATAATCAATGCCCAAAGGTTCTTCGGAAGAATTGCGGCTAACCCGGCCTGACCTTCAGTGAACTCTGAAAAACAGGCCAGTTTAATGACAGCCACAAGTAGTACTGAGTATTTATGTTGGTACAGACAGCCAAACTGTTGATGCCAGGTAAATACATTTTGTGAACTACACCAATTTTTGCATTACGGAAATCATGATGTCTTGTTTATTACTGAAACTTTCAGGGTTACTTGAGCCTCATTCATTAAATCATGTGATTACGAAGGATCACCCTCACACTCACCATGGCAGTGGTGTTCTGATCTTTCTAAAGTGTGATATATAGGAGGCAAAGCACTTTCAGACCATTTGTTGTATACAGGCTACACAACACTTTTTAAACCCAAACTTAGAACTTTTTCTGTTCAATCAGGCTTTTACTGAACACTGACTTGACAATGCTAAAGACTCTGAAGTTATGACTGAATGGCGCTACAGAAATTATAATATTATAATTAGTTTACACAGACTCACTTTATTTCATGACTAAAATATTTCTCAACTAAGCTGTAACAGGTGATTTTTCTCAATTTGTAAACCTTTCTACAAGTAGTGAAAACATTTTTCACCAGATATTCACTAATAATGATCACGTAAGTGGTTACACTGCAATCAACCCTCCTTGAAGTCTTGCTGACCACTGCAGTATTAATTTCAAATCTGATATGGAAGTACATTTCTGCACAGCAGCAAATAAAAGGGTCAAGAAATGCTGTTTTTGAGTGCACGTTTTTGAAGCATTTCTGAAGTCTATGCAAGAAGCAAGCTCCATTCGTCAGTCAGGCATGGCCGCTCCCTGACCACATGCAAATTTGGACCAGACTCCAACAGCAACTGTATCTATACAGATCAGTAGAATTCCACGTAAACATCAAGCTGGGTGGGAGACCATTAGGCTGTTAATTACGAATGCAGAATATCGTTTTTCAAGTTGCCATGACAACAGAGACACCATAGTTTTGCAAATGCTTTAAATGGCGTTCAGCATCCTTTAGAAAAACATGACATTGCTAACTCTGTCCCTCATTTGCTTACAGGTGTTATAGTACCTGAAAACGGTATCCATCTATCTATACTACAGCAAGTAAATTGCTTTATTGATTTCAATCTAATTTGCCACCTGGCAGGTGGCACATCATTTCATATTTATTGATTTTCTCACCATACACTACACGTTGTACAAAGCTAAATATAACCACAACTTATGGCAATCAGCTACACATTCTGGTATGGCATCACAACAATCTATTTGAAATCCATGGAGAAACTGATCTTCAAAAGCAGAAAATGACTTTCAAAGATGCTGTACAAGAACAGGATATTTTGACGTAAGATGCAGACATAACTGCTGCAGTTAGCTGGTATAAGTTCAAATTGATGTGCAGTCCAACAAATAATAGGGTAGTTAGTTGCATTTGCAAAGTTCTATGTTAACCACATCTATTTTTATGGAGACTATTTAAGAATGGATCAAGTCCCCTGAAGGTATCCAAGGAAAAACCTTTGAGGATTGCTGGTGCGAGGCTGTATGGTGTATGCCCTTCCTGTCACGCCGTCACACAACCAACAGCAATGTTCAACCTTTCACTACGTAACAGAAAAAAAAACATATGGCTTCCTTCTCACTGCAGGTCAGTGCAGACAATCACTCACAGGTCGCATCAGTTAATGGATGGACTAAAATCAGAGTCGTACGGAATATTCGCTTTGTATTAGCTTCCACGTTAAATAAATGTGCTGAAAAAGACTATTCATATTCAGTAGAACAGTGAACTGACACTGAATATGAACAGCCGAGTTATATTCCAGCCACAGAAAACATGCTGTTAGAGACCGTTTGATATGGTGACTGCCAATTCCGGTATAAAGTTACTGGTGCGTGCAGCTATATTTACCTCTGCCAAGGAGGTTATGTTTTCACTCTGTTTGTTTGTTTGTTAGCAAGATTACGGAAAAACCACTCAACCAATTTTTCACAAAATATAGTGGGAAAGTGGCACACGGGCAACAAAAGACACTGTTAGATTTTGGTGGTAATCCAGATCATGCTATGTTACAGTTAGGGTAGGGTTAGGGTGACGGTTAGGCAGGAGTCAAGAGATATGCTGCAAAGCGGGAGTAGTTATATTCGATGTTTGTTAAAAAGTAACAGTTTTGCAGGATCAGCAGCCTTGGTTGAGGTATGCACTCCACTGAGTGCCATTCTAGTTCCCATAATGTTAACATAAACTTGCAGATTCCAGACAGGACAGACTGATCAATTTATTAAACCTAAACACAAGCATCTGTAGCATTAATCCAAGTGATATAAGAAATATGTGCTTTTGTTTTACATTCATTATTTGTACAATTTCTGTACAGCCAAATAGTTAGCACAACTACATGTACTCAGCCAAATATTGCCAAACCCCTATTTAGTACAGCCCTACCAGAAACATCAAAAACACTGCAAATTGGTTAATAACGAACTGTGTACACCCCCTGATCTACTAATCCACTTACTTACGTGCATGCACACACACATATAACTGTCAACTCAAGTATAGTAAACTGATCAAATTAGTAACAGAAAGCTATGCATTGCAGGGATACCAGACACTTACCCGAAGATAGAAAGACAAAGAGTCATAGGCCCAGTCCACCTCGCGTTTAGCTTCGAGCTCAACATGATGACCTGGCGTCGGTGGAGGTGGAGTTGTGTAATTACGTAGTCTCTGTGACTGCCGCCAGCGATGGAAATTTGAATCACTCTTCAACGAATCAACATCACGAGATTCTTTCATTCGTTGGCCCATACCCACTGACGACACCGTAGCAGCTGCATGATACACTTCATTGTAGTTCCAACGATTGAATGAACCGCGAGGACGTCCGTCGGACTCCACAGGCACATGGTCGAAATGTTCACCTTAACGCACATTACACGCCATGTGACAATACATTACAGGCATTTTGACATTCAACCGTCTATTAATTGCAAGTGAAGGCCTCGGTGAATATAAACAACTTTTACGTGTTAACTGGAAACCAAAAGCATCACCTCGAAGGCAATGCAATACCAGCAGGATGTAAGACAAAGTGCTGAGCACCGAGAGTGGAGTTAATTGCTATCTCAATAGTAACCATATGCAGTATTTGGCACAAAGTCTGTGTTGGATTGTTTACATTTTTGAAAAATTTCCACAGCACATTTGCAAATCTTGTGGCACCACTTATCGACATAGCTACGAATCGTTTAGTGCGTTACAAAGTATGTCTATGCCTCTAACATATGTTGAAAACTGCATCCAAATTGATCCATAATTGCCGATGCTATCCTTCCTCAAAATGCTGCAAAACTGACCAAAAAACACAGTTCGAAATTGGGCGTTCTTCTGTTGCGCAATCTGATGCTGCAGAGAAAAACCGTAATATAGGTGCACAACTACACTCCCTCAGGTATACAACTGCCACAAAGTTATTCTGGAAAATTTACTTCCTGTATGACTTCTGATGCGCACAAACATGTTCGTTCCAAGCCATTTTTGGACTACCTTCACAAAGTTTGACACTTGCTGTTGGCGCTATGTAGCGATGTGCAGAATTTTTTTTTTAATAGGTGCACATCTACGTTCTCGGCCCTAAACCATTGGGGTGGAATTTTATTAAAATATTTCTGCGATCTATACGAAGTGGTGCACACAAGCTTTTCCACTGATTTTTAGACTTTTTGCAATTTTTAATCGCAATTTTGCAAAAATTGTGGCGTCATCTAGCAACAAAAATGAGAACTATCTAGCCCATCTGAAAGGGCAATCCCTTCTGGAAAAACGCTGAAAACGGCATCAAAATCAACCCATAAACAGTGACACAAAACCTGCTCAAAGTATACCCCTTGAATGAACAGCGCACGGGCCTCGGAGCGTGACAAAACAAACCACATTTTTGCACCTACAGCAAGTGTGCATTGTTTGATCTCCCCAAACTTTGCACGGTGGTAGAGCTCATCGTGCCCATCCTAAAAGGTGTCAACCATTTTTCGAGCCAATTCATAGTTTTTCTGCTTGGGGCAAAATGCTGATTTTTGGCCACTGAGTAAATTTAAATACCGGCTGATGTGTTTATCTCGAACGTCCCCATCAACACATCTTAGATCATTTCAAAGACAAGTCTTTCCAGTAAATCATTTGCACTGGTACTGACAACTTAACCAGAACAATCATGAGACAGAACACATACAAATGCAAGCTAATGCAACACAAAAAGTGGCCCAATAAAGCAAAAAACACTCAAAAACCAAGGCTAAGAGAGAGGACAAAGCTTGGTTTAGTCATCTTTTACAACAAAGAAGATTTGGGGATTGCTGGTGCCAGATTTTTTACAGGTTAGATGCCATTCCTTTCTGCCACACAATCAATGACAAGTGTCAAGATACTGAAAGAATACAGTTAATAAGAGAACAGTGTAAAAACAATAACTTACCATCATCACCAAGTCCAGCAGTTGCAGATGCAACGTATAGAACAAGGATGATCAGCGGCGATGACGTCAGGCATGACGACGTCATCGTCAACTGCCGGAGATCAGCCAGTCAGCAACGATGACTCACTGCAAACAAGCATCATGTCTTGTTGTCATAATGACAGATCCCAACCACAACTCAGTAAGTTGCTAACATGCCTAGAGACATTTGTGTCAGCACCATGTGCGCTAATTAGCGGATCAGCAGCAGCATCCATCACAGATTTGAGACGACAAAGGTGATAGTACAGGACGCCGATTAGATAGGCTGTGTTGCAGTAGTCCAGATGAGCCGTCCTATCTCGGAGGACTGATGGTCTAGACACAATAACGTGCAGCTGCCGCATAACTGCGAAGCAGGCATTAAGAGTTTGTATAACATGGGACTTCATGCATACATTTCTACGTCGTCCTTTTACAAGGCCTCAACAATGCAACTGGCATCAGCAGTGCTAATTTTGAAACAGTGCAAGCATATTCTGTGAATCCTTTTTTTCTACTGACAAAACCTTTTTGCCTTAAAATACTGTCAATATTTTGGCAATGCTTTCTTTTACTTATCTCTATAAAGAGACTGAAAAATTAATTTATGAATATCACAATGGTAACAGCTGGAGATGCAAGCAGTTTATTAGATTTAATTGTTTGTTACATGTAGCTTTTCTTTCGATTTGTGTGCTATAACATTGCCTTATGACCTTCATAAAATTTAAGACACTATGTCGTATGTATGTCTGAAAAATATTGCCAATTTTGTATAGATATTGACTATTGCTATACTTTTGTGATAAAGTACTGGCAAAAACACTGCCAGTACTTTATTTCTATCAGTACCGTTACTTCTACACTACTGCTGTTTGCAATACGTATCGGCATTGCATGATAACAACCCTGGCTGGTATGATAGGGTCAATGCTCAGCTGGCTGAGACGCCGGTTGTACTGGCGGTCAATGGCGACAAATTGAAAACTGAGCATCAGTGCCCCAGTCAATGTAGAACAAACAGCACTTTGTCAGAAAAAGTGGATAACTGTTTAACCTCTTGAGTGTCTTTCAACCTTCTGAATATGAAACATTTCCGTCTAATAGACTTTATAATATTTTCCGACCTTATTAACAGCAGGCACGAGACGGTGGGACGCTTGCATGCGTAATTCAGTCTCCTATAGAGACAGCGGAATAGTAAGTAGTTCAGCGGTCGTAGCCGGCCGGCAGCAGCAGAGCTCATTCAGCTAGCAGCGGCATCACATTGGCAGCAAGCAATATATCAACAAGTCAGCCGTCAAGCCGTATTACTTGACCGGCGGCCGCACGCAGCCACCGCCACCTTTATCTCGTCACTGGGCTTATCCTTCAAACAGTCAGCCTTCTATTACCATTCCGTATTTTCGTCTCGCCGTCTGTCAGTAATCATCAAGATGATGCGAAAAACAAGAATCTGCAGGCGAAAAAGTGAGGCACAAAAACAACAACAACAACGCCAATAAATCCGTTATTCAGCTACCCGTTGGCTTCATGGCAGATAAAACATTTCATTTCAGTACTCTAGAGAAACAAACAGAACGCAGATCAGGATCAGACTACAATACATGCGGAGAATACAGGTTGCACCTAAAAACGTACAAAATGTAAACCTACAATTTCTCGAAGAATTTGATTATGAAACTTCAAATTTCACACAACTGTTCACGTCACAATTAGCATATCATTTGGCATATGCAATGCATAGCATAGCAATAATTTTGCAAGACAGTTTCAAACAGATAAATGTTTAAAAATCGTCACTGTAAAAATACGTTTCCAACATGCAAAAGTCAGTATCACAATGTCACAGCAGGTAACTCAACGCTGAGGAATGTGCATGTTGCAGTGGTGTAGAACTAAAACTGTGCGTTGCGTCAATTTCACTATCCAGTTTCACTAGCATGGCAGGCGACGACAGCTTGATGGAAACTTCGTCCAGAATTCTTGATTGCAATTCTGTTCTTATTATTTTAATTAAACTGATAAAAATATATTTTTATGACGACAAAAACTGCATCCTGCCACTCTTAAATCAATGACAGCTATGGAACAGATCGACGGACGGACGAACAGACGGACAGAGTGCAATCCGTTATACGGCCTGCTATAAAGACGGCCGCATAATAAAAACTCTGATAACACAAACAGTAACACGGCTGCTAAAACACTACACCATAAACTGACATCCGATATTGGGTGCACACACATTGCTACGGGCAGGGCACCGTCGACGGGTTTATGTCTGGCAGTTTAACACAGCTTCCAGATCCCATCTGACTACAGTTGGCTTGCAGAGATCCTGACGACTAATCAGCCTGTGACCTTGACCGTTTACCATGCCTTGGCCCTGATAGTACTGTTCCTTGCTGCGTTTGTTACTCAGTTCTTCTCATGTTCAAGTCTATGCCTACAACACCGCCCAGGCACGTGGCTAAAGGAGATTGGGAGAGTTTGTAACACGGATTGGTGGGTGAGGGGTATTTCCTACCCCTGACCGTATGGGGAATGGTAGGTTTCAGGATCCAGCCCTGGGGAAGAATAGACCAAGTTCTTATATAAATTCTATTCTCAAATTCATCATGCAACAAGTCATTCGCCGACAAGCTCGAACGTAAACTGGCGACTAGACACAAAACAGTAGTCACCGACTAAACTATCACGACAGCTGACCGCGCCGCTTCTCTCACTAGCATGCACATTTATTTGGTTGCGGCGCGGCAATAACAGCCAATGAATGCGCGGCG
>Ga0049107_10000302_pt1 | contig 13939 bp, 7 predicted proteins | sample WorMetilPIANOSA1_FD_61187 | JGI IMG/M metagenome (GOLD analysis project Ga0049107, IMG submission 61187) | Marine gutless worms symbiont microbial communities from Max Planck institute for Marine Microbiology, Germany - Olavius ilvae PIANOSA.1 | ecosystem: Host-associated > Annelida > Digestive...
TTAAACTAGAGCACAATATCTAAATTTGATCGGGCCGGATTTGTGATATTTGTCCTAGTTTTTGTGTCACGTGACTCTGAACTTGACCAAAACCTCAGTGGTGACCTTCAAAAAAATTTTTCTTCTGATCTCAATGAAATTTGATATGTAGGTAGAGGTCGATGAGTGATGCACGACGGTATGCCGTATGGCCGGAACCAAGGTCAAGGTCAAGGTCACTCAAGAGAAGTCGACCGTCAGTCCCCCACGGGACTAATTTTTATTGCTCTATTTTCACTACGGTCATGTCTGCTTTTAGAATCTTATCAGTTCTATCTTGATACTGCAGCGAATGTGATACTTTATTTGATAATCCTAGTTCGAGTAAAAGCTGTAGCCTGACCAAGTCACCAAGTGATTTAGACTGTAAAAATAGAATGTTTACAACCTGCGTTAGACTGATGCCAAGAAGCATGAAATGTCAGTTGTCTTTTGTGTGACCAAATGCTTTGAATATTGTCATATTTCATGCATATAATTGTATAACTGTTTTTACAAATAAATGTATATCATATAGTAGTTATTTATATATCGCAGGTGACATCAGCTTGGGCATGAGGAAGGAATCTTCCAAAAAATCTTAGTACAACAGTTATTAATTTGTATTGACTGTTGATTGTATATTTCAATATTGATTTCAATATTTGTATTTCAATATTGATTGTATTGACATCTGTTTACTTCCGTTGAAAACAGGATGTTTAAACAGAAACTAATCTTAGTGATGGTAATATAGCAATAGTAATACTGGTGCTTAGTGTTAAATGTTGTCACTTGTCAGTCAATATTTCTTAGTATGACTTTGTGAAATTGTAATATATAATTGTTATGTTAGTTATCGGTTGTTTAGTGATGCTGATCTGTGATGCAGGGTGATGTACAGCTGTTGAAGAGAGGACATGGTAAGGCGGGTGAAATGGTGGAGAAGGCAGCTGAGGTGCTGATGGGCTGTTTTCGTGTTTGCGCCAGTGATAGGTGTGCCAGCCAGTCACAATTACTCATAAACTGCACACGCATGAACTCCTACTGTCTAGCCATGTTAGCAGCATAGTGGTGCTATCTAGTGAATCAAATTAAAATGCACCATTTCTTTTTGCACACTGACTTTCTATTCCTGTCTCCTTTACCTCTGACCTTCTGGACCAAAAATCAGTTCCATTCCGGGAATCAAGATTGACACGTGCACCAAATTTGGTGATTGCATCTTCACTGATTATTGTCACATTGTCAGTTTACCGACATGCGATATTGATCACATAGGAATTCTATCTGTCTCTGTGTCCTTGCATTTGTTTCACACTCTGGTATTGTGCCATAATGGTTGTCGTACACATCAGCAGACTTTTTCACCACTTGGTGGTTTTCTGAGCCAACATAACTGATCATGGGGAGGGGAAGTCATATGTACTTATCCATACCATGTTACATGCAAACTCAGACTTACATCCCTCTGTGTCAGTAAATGAGTACCAGCTATAGCTGGGAAGGCAAAGGCACGTATGGCTCATTCCGATTGCAGATGAATGTGTGGGTGTGCAGGTAAAACTGTGAGATCCCCTGAGAACACGTGCCATACCTGAGTGCTTCTGCAGTGATGCAGGAACAAAGAAGTGCTGTATCTCTATACCTGTACCTAGTGACTTTGACGAGTGACATTTAAAGGTCGTTCCAGCATCTGTTGCACTTACATGATTTTGTTTGCTCAGCTAACCTTCTTGTTGAAATATCCTGCCGAATAACGTAAATACAAACAGACATCTAAATAAAGTTATATCATTGTCCCACAGATTAGGCATTAGCTAATTACTCGTGTTCTGCACAGTAGTGGACTGCAGCAGAAATGTGAATAGTGAATTTTCCAGTATTTCCTAGCAAATTATTATACATGTTGCCACCACAGTGTGAATTTCACACATTTTATTTGTTTCTTATGCAGCGTTTTGTTGACGATAGTCCTTACTTTACCCTGCCTTACCTACGTGCCAAATGGTTTTTAGGCCATCCAGTGCTGGGTCCAGCTCCTGATTAGCCAAGTCCACGATTCCTGTGAAACAGATAATGAAACCTCAATTATCCGGTTACTACAGTAATTGATAATAGTCAAATTTTTTGTTTTGTTGTGAATTTGTGAAGCCGGGCAGCACTGGAGGACTCAAAGAAATGGGGAATGTTGAATCTTGTTAATCAGCTGTTCAAGATCTACTTCAAGGTGATCAGTCGATCGCTGGGTATACATAGTGTATCACGCTGTCTCTGTGTTGACTCTAAACAGACGTTCTCATTAGTGAATCTTGCATATTGTAGCTAATAATCAGGATTTACATACCAGATGGTGGTTGGCTTAGTGGTGACGTGTTTGTCACGTCGTGTATATAACACTTGTACATTGTGACAATTAGTTCGGCGATTCGTAACTGTTTGAAGTGCGGAATTACACATTCAGGCACATGCGTAGTTTTACCTGCCATCTGCATAATTTGACAGGCCATATATTTAATTATGATAAGTATACATATGTTTAGCTGTCATAATGGACTTATTTTTGAGGACACTGTCATTTAAGTGTATCATTCTAATTTCAACAATTTAATAATGCAGCAGTAGTATTATGTAATTAATCACACAGATCAACAAGTTACATCTGTGCAAGCCATTGATTCGAGCGATCGACAGTCTACCAATAAAAGACCGCTTTTCAATATCGCAGCTCGTAACATATCGGTAATATGAACTCGTATATATTGTTATAATTCTGTCATAACATTGTTTTTTTATTACTATTATTATTTAAGAACTTACTGCAAAGAAGTACTGCAAAGTCATTGCTTAAATAATGTACCTGAAATTTTATCATGTGGACATTTGTGATGTGATGACATCACATGTGATATCTATACCGTGGGTTTAATAAAGAGTGCCACTTTTATTTTTATAACGTTGGTAACTTCACAGACTTCAGCGCTATATAAGTTTTGTACTTACTTACTTACTTAGACAGTTAAAGTCTTCACTGTTGAATTCAGAAATGAAGTTCAGCTGAAATTATTTGAGTTAAACCTACCACCTCCTCTCAAATCTGTTGCCTAACTAGTTGCCAGAATTGAGTGTTCAGCTGACAACTAATCAGCTAGTTATTCAAACCAGAATGGTGCGAGATCATGAAGTTACATTGCGTATCTACCAGAGATGTTAATTCCTTGTTGATGTGTCTATTCAGATTAATTTACAATATGTGTTTCAAATGTCTGGCTGTGTCCACCCTCGGCATTAAGTAATGCACGCCACTGGTATTTATGGATGTGCTGATGAATGATGTGTTGTTCAATGCCATGCCAAACATTTGACTGAAACAGTTACTATTAACTAACCGAATATCACAAATATCATACACTAGCGTCAGCACTGGTTGCAGAGAATAAGTAAGCACAAATAAATAACTATCTAACAAAACATTACGCAAACATTAAACAGACTATTTGGGCTATTATGAATTGAAAGTTGTACAGCTGAACAGTCAGTTTTCACATGGACAAGGTATTGTGCCAACAGATTCAAGGGAGATGCTACATATGATTCCTTCATTCATCGCAGTTTATTTCTGAGTTCAGTAATGGAACACTTATTTAAATTGATCAATATTTGCAAAAGTTATTGTCAGAATAATGTGGCACTTTTTGGACCCAGACAATATAATAGTATATATCTGTGTATCTGTGCCATATTGCCAATATTTGATTTTGCAGTAGTTTAATGTTTCTGTTGCTTTCACTTCTTTCAGGCTTTTCATTGGACATAAAGAAGGGCGTCCATTTCGTTAAAAAAATTCCTCTCCAGATATATTCGGGGACCCGTCCTAATATGTGATGTGTGGAAAATTTGGCACATTTAAACAGACGAGTGTTAGTACTGCTGTTGCTGTGTACTATACATGATCAACATTTCTATGCTGGTTATTGGTGTTCTTCATTCTAAATTTTCATGTTTGTTTTTCTGCAAATACAGGTTTTATGTGGGGCGAAAAGCTATGTTTGATAGTGACTTCAAAGGGGGTAAGCTGTAACATCTTATTCGTTACTTTTCATTAAAAGTTTGGAGTATAATAGAAGTTTTAGAAAAGTTGCTGTGCAAAACTAAATCAAAACACTAAACTTACGAAACAAATGAATTATGAAATGTCAGTTCAAAATCAAAGTGACAGTCCAAGTAGGTAAAGTCTAATTGTGTTACTCATGATGTTATTGCTCGTGCTGTGATTGTCAATATGGCTAATTTTCTTGATACAGAGCAGCTCCTGTTGCCATTGACTCTGTGGTACATGTAAGAAAAAATATTTACAAAGGTTTGGAAACAGACAATAGAAGTTTTAGTGCAGTTTTGAAAGGATACATTTTTGACTTGCCTTGTATGTGAGTTAGATTTCCTTTGGCACTGTGTTGGCCGGGTGACAGGAAGGGCATCTGGCCTGTCCCACACCAGTAATTCACAAAGGTTCTTTGGAAGGCGTAGGGCACAGTGTAAACAACAGAACAGTGGTGCAACTCCCATTGGCGGCTTTGCGCCAGCCTATCGGCTGCCATTTTTTATAGTGTGGTCTCACTTTCGCTGTATATTCTAGGTAACAATGCACTTGTAATGAGAGTATTGGAAGTAGGTTACCAATCACATTACCACACTCCTCCAGGCGTACGGTATTATTATCAGTATAACAGCGATATACCAGTAACTGCTCCAGAAAAATCATTTATTTAGCAAAAACAAACAAATATTAAGCATAAACGGACACAAACAATAATTAACTCATACAAACACGAAACAACAAAAGAAAAAATGGAGATGGATCATACACTCTTACAAAAGTCCCGGATATACTCCAATCAAAAACTACTTCCGGTCGTGGATTTTTGCTGATGTTGAACAACTGTTTTGTTATTATTATCTAAACTGTGGCATAGGGGAACTGACCTAACCTACAGTAATATTTGGAAAACACCAAAAGCAGTATCAGTAGCAGTATGTGATAATTCAGCCATATCTCGGTGTTAAGATGCTGGACTTAACTCAGACAGCCTAGCTGAAAGTCTCATGTCACTGATGGCGTCAGGAGGGGCATCAGGCAAGGGGTCCCGGGTACTAAAACGTTTTACTTTATATGTGGGCATGTCTGAGCCTTCGTAAGAGGACTGCATGATGCTGAAAGGCCTTGTCGTTGTGCGTGAATTAGATTGATTCAATAGCTTGTTACTGCTGTCCATTGTGCATAGTGAACAAGACCCATTGCAGTGAAGTAAATAAAGTCAAGTTAGTACATGTAATGTGGACTATGTTACTGGACTGTGCTTGTCATTTGACAGCGGAAGAATATCTTTCATTTGCATTTCAACGCTGCCATATGCAGGCACGGAAAAACAAACGACTCATATTGATCTACTTACTGCCGGTGAAAATGTTGCTGGTATGTGGTTTCATCTTCTTTATTAAGGTTTAATTAAGCACTGTGATTTTCTTTCATACTTTTGAGCTTTAGCTTTTGCGTCTCGTTTATGACAGTTTGATAAAGAGCTTAAACATATCATGCAAGTCTTTTGACTATAAATGATGGTGCATGACTTGTGAGACAGGGTCACATGCCAAAGTACGAGCTTCTGCAGAAATACGACTTGCTGCAGTTTGCTGATGTGGCACGTGCTGTGAGGTTGTTATTCTCTCAACACTTGACATTTGTTAAACACATTGAGACGTGTCCAGTGCTTTGACACTGTTGGTTGGGCAACAGGAAGGGCATCTGGCCTGTAAAAAGTTCAGTGTTGATTTTTTGATGATGACAGTTTGATTGGAGCTTTTCTTGTCCTATAGTTTCAATTATCACCACTACCTCCACCATCCTTAGCTCCAATAAATTCCAGAATGGAGACATTGTGGTACTGGCTCACTCAGGTGCACCTGGAGAAATGGCCGTTGAAGTAGAGAGACTGAGACATGTCCACCTGGACACATAAGCTGCAATGGTGAAGTCACAGTGCCAGAACAGCATACTGCAGTAATTTGTGGAATGATCTGTCTCTAATGTAGAACTGGAGTTCTGCTGGAGGACGAGTACATTTGTGAAACGCACAGAATGGACATTGTAGAATTATAATAAAATGATGGGTGCTGTCTTAACTTAAACTGATTTGTGAGTAAGCATTGATATGTGATAAATTTTTGCTGCATTGTGTTGAGGAAAAAAAGGAACCTCACTTCAGTAAAGACATTCCAATCTACGATTTTGGCACAGATCTTCCTCGATTATCCATTCAAGTGGTTCACCATGCTAAACTGTGTGAATACACTACCTTGTGAAACACATTCTGACTGAAACACATCAACTGTTAAGCTGTATTTTGGTCAGACTGTGAATGTTCAAATACTAGCACGATGGTGATTCATACTTGTGTGTGCTAATGGCCCAAATACTTAGAATTTATGCTTGAAATGTGCATCGTCCTGTTTGAAGTAGTGAACTGTTCAGCTTGTCACGCTTGACTTGCTGGTGTGTGCTGTTCATGAACGACCGCTTCCAGGTTGCCATGCAAGGGACCCAAATGTCTATCATGCAAGCCTCCAAGAGTTCATGATTCACGGGTAATGTCTGGGGATCCGAGGGCTTTCATGACCCTGAACCAGGTCTAAAGTGTAAAGAAAATGTACTCATTTTAATATTAAATATTTCGTTTCCAGCTGACATCAATAGCCCTACTTGGTTTTGGCAGGATTATTTGTTGTAGCTGGACTCTGTGGATTATACAGTGAGTCAGAAAACGTGATTCTCATTTGTCACAAACTAGCTGGGTACCTGCTGGCATCTGCCAAGTATCAACCTGCATTCTACAGTCAGTGGCTGGAGCTGGCCAACCAGATTCTGACAGCTCACCTGACACTTTGCTCAAACGCATCAGTATCTGCTTGGCTACAAAGCCTGCAGTGCACGTGACATTACATTACACACTGTCAGATACAGTGACGGGTCTAGTGCACTAATTCTGTATTGCTTTGTCATGCATTTCCTTGCACAGTAGTTAATAAGATCCATGCACAATTCGTGAAGATATAACATACGAATTTAACATCATTGGCTCCCTTATTCAAGGCTCAGCTGCTAGATAAGTAGCACATTTCCTGGCACACAGGAGCAGTTTTGGCCAGATGCTCTTCGTGTCACCACCAATGATATATGGGTTTCATGAAGATATAATTAAAAAAATGTTTTTCTGAACATGCCATAGTATAAAATTGTTGCTACAATGCTGTTGTTAAAACTTAAGAATTTAAGCATCGTATCTGCTTAGATAACTTTGCTGAATAGTTTGAGAGGGCTGAAAATTAAATGAGCAGAAATGTATGAGTGGATTGGTACAGGGTGACATGTGCAGTAGTTAACTGTAATGTTGGGCACAACTGCACGTGCGTTGTGCCGTGTGTGGTTCCGTGATTGCTTGCTGCAAGTGACTGCAATGTATGTGCTGTGACTGGTTCAGTTCTGGCAACCTGATGTTGCTGAACAAGACGCTAGAAGTCAACGAAGCATTCTTCATCAAGTGTGGCGTCTACTTGATTCTCGAAAAGCTGAGAGTTATCACATATCGCAATTTGATCAAGAAAGTGTAAGCATACAGAGACTATCATACAATGCATTGAAAACAAATTCACCTGTTACAGAAAACCGTGCAATGCTCCATGTTATTTACCAATTTTATTAATGTCGTACATTCCTTTGCTACATGTAAAGTGGGATTCTTCTGGTGGACAGCCATATGCAGTTCCTTACACCACCAAAAACTTTTGTAGGTGCCAGCTGGACTCAAACCACTTCGGTGGGTGAAAAATCCACCTGCTTAAACACAGCTATTACAAGTGATAATGTAATAATTCCCAATAAGGTAATAACAAACAACGAACAGTGTAATATGGTAATGCTTTGACACTGTTGTGTGGGCGACAGGAAGGGCATCCGGCCTGTAAAAAAACTTGAGTGTTGGTTTGTTGATGGCGACATTTCTGGTGCTTTGCATGACTTATAGCTTCAGTTGTCACCACCACCTCCACACCCCTTAGCTCCAATAAAATCCAGAATAGAGACATTCTGGTACCGGCTAACCATGGTCTACCTGGAAATGGCCGTGAAAATGGAGAGAAAGTAATAGGATAATCAGTGAATAATCACTGATAATGTAATAATTTAGTCACAGATAATGTAAAAACCAGCTTGTTGTTATTATGTTATTGGTGACTAAAAGGACTTTAATATTGGTTGGAGTTTTGTTACACAAAGTTATTGCATTATCAGTTAGTTAATACATTGTCGGTGATTTTACTTTATTACATTCAGTTGTTATAACATTATCAGAAATTATTCCGTTATTGATTATAACATCTGCCGTCTTATAATGCATAAAAGCCACTGAAAGTTATGCATGTGTAATAATACAAATGCTTACCCATCAGATTAAACTTTTCTGTCTTCTATGACTATCTTGAAGTTGAACGATCTTGAAGGGATTCTCAAATTCACTTCACGTGAATTTCAGTTACTGGATAGATTTTTTAATGTTGTAGTATGTGCTATAATTTTTATAATTAAAAAACATCCTAGAAACGTGGAAACTTTGAAGATAACTGTAGATCATCAAAAATGGTGTCTATCAATATAGCATATACGAGGGATGCTGACGGTTGGAGCGAGCCGTGATGCCACGGCACGGTGATTGGCAGCAGGAAGCTGCGGGAATCGGTGGCGTATGGGGACGGGGTGGGCGTGTCCACGGAAGCGGCGCATGATGCTAGCGGCGCTATAGGACACTTGTCATCAGGAGAGTGAGCGATGCAAGTCGTCAATGTTTATAGAATGTAAATAGAAGTGTATGATACTTGTTACTGCTGTGTTCGTGTTCGTTCATCACACGTCCGTCACTAACTAGCTACCGGGTGACAGACACTAATCACTCAGTCGTTCGTCACAACCACACATCCAGTTCAGGGATAGCGGGCAACAACCGTCAGGGACGTTCCATCATCCGTCAACGCGGGTGGTAGTGGCCTCTGGAACATAGAGTAGGAGAGAACCTCAAGGACGCGTTCGAACTGGTCAACCACGCGTTCCAACTGAGCTAGTTAGTGACGGACGTGTGATGAACGAACACGAACACAGCGGTAACAAGTATCATACACTTCTATTTACATTCTATATACATTGACGACTTGCATCGCTCACTCTCCTGATGCCAAGTGTCCTATAGCGCCGCTAGCATCATGCGCCGCTTCCGTGGACACGCCCACCCACGCCACAGATTCCCGCAGCTTCCAGCTGCCAATCACTGTGCCGCGGCATCACGTATAATAGAAAATGACTTGAAGAGTCTTTCAGTTCAGCTAAGACAGTTGGAATTATAACTGATATGATTCTTATTCGTTGATATTTGCAGAATGTCCAATGTACATATGTCCAATTACATATTGATTTGAATTTCTAACGCTTGCAATAGCTGGAGAGCTTGATGGTAATGGCACTGTTTGATAGATCATAATATGTCTTATACTCTTTTACCACTGATTTCTGTATTGTTGAAATGTTGTGTAATGGTTTCAGATCTTTGTTGATGAAGACGCATCAGTTGCCAATCAGTGCTTTCACTGTTGCTTTTCACTGGATGGGGGTGAGTTCTTGTGTTCTTCTGAGACTATACTCATTTAACTGACCAGTTTCCTGGAGAGTCTGGCTAAGCAATTACTAGACTGTCAAACCATCCCGGATATTGATGCACCAAGATATAATGGGTCCACAGTCCATAGTGGGGCCAGGGATTGTTTCATCCCTGAAGGCACAGGCTGCTTAAGTGGGCTCATATGCCAATCCCCAGTAAAGCCCGGCATTACGCTAGGACACTGAAGGGCTGAGTAGGCGAGTGCTCAACACACTCATGCGTGCGCGTGCTCTTAATAGTTTTTCAACTATCAAGGCGTGTAACTATTGCTGGCATCCCTATAGGTAGCGTGAGCCTACAGGTTTCGTGTTGCTGAGGCGTGAGGGGACTAGGAGAAGGATACTGATTGAACGACTTGAGGTCTAGATTGTGTTCCTGGCCTAAGGGGTGCAGATGTACTGCGTAGCATGACATGCGCCCGGCCTGCGCTGCAGTGCCTTCCCACCAGCACCCTTCTCAGAGGTTCACTGCAAGTCCAGCCCAACAGGGCTAAGGCTAGGCCCAGCCCCCTCCTCCCAGGTTCGCTATAGGTCCAGCCGCAACCGAACGTCATGCCAGCTGAATCTAGCACTCCAGGGAATCGGTTGAACCCATAAACGTCGCTAATTTACGGGTCAACCAACGGTCACAGATTAATGAGGTATGAGAACACCGTTGAACCCTCTCTGGCTGTCCAGGATATTAATCCTATAGCATACCTGCCTGAGCTAATATCGCACCCCGCGCCGGATTCGTACCCGGTTCGGTCCAGCTGATTAGGCCAGTCCGTGTACTTAGCCTAGTGGTCGCACACTCTACCGCTAGACCAAATAGGCAGCCTCGGATATAATGGGAGTCATAATCTCAGACACATGCAAATCCAATGCACCTAGCTCTAGTCATATCACTACCACAAGCATACCAAACACTCAAGTTTTTCTTACAAGCCAGAGGCCTTTCCTGCCATTCAACCAACAGTGAATGTAATAATTTCTTCGAAAAACTACTGAATAATTTCAAGTGTACCCATTAATGAGATTTTGTTTAAATTCCACAGAAATTGGCATTGTGATCAGAGGTGGATTAGAGACAATTCTGAAGCAGTGCTTGAGGTATAGTAATTTGATGGATTGTAATTTTTTTTTAGGAAACTGATGTTGACGACGATGAAATGCAATGTATTCTGGCAAATCTCATCTATGAGGTGAGCAACATTGCCTTTAAATGCTAAATTGTTACTGCTTGCTGCATATTGGTAATATTTCCTAATAAGGCTAAAGCATAGAATAGGATCGTCAATTGATGACTTGATTGTTTGTTGGCTGTTTGTAGGACAAAATTAAAGGTTACATATCGTATCAGTTTAAAAAGCTGGTCGTCAGCAAGGTCAATGCTTTTCCACCGCTCTCAGGCAAAGTCAAGAGCTGACAGGAAGGAATATTAAGACTGTTGCCTCCAACATTGTACTGTCCTAACTCTGACTGTCACATTCCTGTAATGTTTGCTGTAAAGAAACTGTATGAAATTCTCTAACTATTGCTACAAGGCGCTGAATGAAGTCACTGATTTCTTGTACACTGCATGGAGATTGTTGGCAAATGTGCTTCAGTTGATCTCGTTTAGTGAAATACACAATATGTTGTATACATGTATACACAACAATTAGAGTACGTTATCTCCAGTATTCTGACACTGCTGATTGGGTGACAGGAAGGGCATCTGGCCTGTAAAAACCTGCTCCAGCAATCTCCAAAGGTTTTCCTTTGGGGGACCCGACCTAACCTGGAGTGATCTCTGGAAAAACAGATTTGTTTAACAAAGAAAACAAAAAATTGACAATTACACTGCACAAAGTGTGCCACCAGAAAATGTCTTAGATAGGTCCCACAAACTATCTAACTTTTTAAACTTGGATTGCCCATGTCATGTCAGTTCATTATGTTAACTGTTGTTTTGACCATCCATCACTGTTGCATAAATATTGAACAATAGACTGCTGATGCCCAAGCAGACTGCCACCAGTTAGTCTAGCCTGATTTGTCATGCTTATTGGTTTTCTCGTTTAGTTGGTCTCCCTTAAATTTCTGTGTGGTTCATTAAGAAGGCTGCCCGTCAGTTGTTAACACTGTTAGCCATTGCAAATCCTATTACTGGATAATGTAACATCATTTAATGCTTGGTTTATCTCGTGCTGTTTCAGTTGCAGTAATCATCTAATGTATTGTCAACTGCACGTACCACTTTGTCAGTCTTGTTTTGCAATCCTTGTTCACCTGACTCGCTGGTACCATAGCCAGTCAAATATACATGCTACATGCTTATGCCTTTTGTAACCAAATCCAAGGTGAACATGGGTCAAGTCGGGTATGGCCAGTTCTTATCAACTGGCTGAAAAAGTCACAGCATGAGACTCCATTAACTGCAGGTTAAACAAATCCTCGCTGTAATCATCACACCTTGTAACTGCATCTGGAAATGTTGAAAAATGACAAAAACTTGTAACAATTAAGCTGTTTACCACTATTTTAAATACTCTGCTACTAAATAATTATTACTATTAATTTATCATTATGACTTATTGTCATAATATGTCAGATACATAATACTGTTAGTTGATTGGAAAATGTCAAAAATCGACAAATTGCACTTACGAGGTTTGGTGATTACAGTGACGAAATGCTTTTTTTTCTTCATTTTTTTTGTATTTTGACATACGCTTATTAGTTGGAAATGATGGTAAGTCAAAATTTGGTATATTGTGTAATAATTATATGCAAGCAAAAACAGCTCCTACAGAGTTTTGAACAGCAGTTATATGAACGTGTTTTACGAATTTCACGTCTAATTACTGAGTAGTGAACAATGTCTAAAGAGACCAAGCAGTCTGTGAAACTGCACTTGATGCATCAACAGCCAAGCACTCAACAGTCTGAATAGAGCAGAAACAAACTGCATTACAAGATGAGCATGCTACACATTTTTGTAACAGAACCAATAACATACATTGTTTCAGTTAACCACTTAACAGACATGTTTTGTAAACGTCAAATATTGATATTAAATAGAAAGTTACTGGACAACAAATGACATGTTTTGTGGCAAGTAATCAAATACTAAGACGGTGGTTTGTCCTTCTTCTGTGCCTCGGCTTTTGCCTCTTCATCTTCAAACTTCTTGACCAGCGCTTCCAGTTCATCAGTTTTCAGTATTCGAATGCGTGTCTCGTCGTCAACTCTTGTCAGAACAGCTATCTCCACTGCAATACAGATTATTGTGGTATACTAATATATCTACTATGACATGCAGCTACCAAGCTATATGTGTAGTTACAATAATCTTATCTGTTGCTTCAGTGCTCTGACACTGTTGGTTAGGTGCCAAGAGGGCATCTGGCAATCGCCAAAGGTTCTTCTATGTCAGACCTTCGACGTCCTTTGTCGAACCCAACCTAACCTGGAATGATCTCCAGTAAAGTAAAGCCACTTAAACAGATACTGTTAAGTAGTAGTTACAACAGTTGTAGCTAATAATATGTCTATAGTATTTTACCCTGTGGATATTTTTCAGATTTGTTGTTTATCGTGTATTATAAATAAATATAAATCTGCAGTTAATATTTCTTCCTTAAGAGTTTTGTTTAACTGTTCAGTACATTACTGTAGCTTTCAGAGTTACATTCTCTAATATTACACCAATCAAAGTAAGGTACCAAATACTTGGGGAATGAGCATATACTCATATGTGCACATCGCTAACCTTTATCAGCAGTCAGCTTGTTTGTATCGAGCGTTTTGCTGAGAACTTTAATGCTGAGATCCAGAGCTTGCTGCATATTGGTAGCTCCTTCTTTGTATTCTTGTTTTAGCAATGACACTGCAGCCTGCAACATAAGACACAGGCATGGATATCAATCAGCCACAAGCACATGGTGGTGTATTTTGGCCAAAATGTTTGTTTGTTTGCTTGGGGTTTAACGGCACTTTCAGCACAAATAGGCTATATCGTGCCATAACAGCAGGGCTGTTAACAAGGCCGGGAGTTTCAAGGCCAAGGCCAAAAGCCTAAAGGCCAAGGCCAGAAGTCTCAAGGACAAGGCCAAGGCCAGAGATCAAGGCTAAGGTCGAATTCAATAGTTATGGCCTGTAATTGCAGTCTGGTGCAAAATTCAATTAATCCACAACAAA
>Ga0049107_10000303_pt1 | contig 13936 bp, 9 predicted proteins | sample WorMetilPIANOSA1_FD_61187 | JGI IMG/M metagenome (GOLD analysis project Ga0049107, IMG submission 61187) | Marine gutless worms symbiont microbial communities from Max Planck institute for Marine Microbiology, Germany - Olavius ilvae PIANOSA.1 | ecosystem: Host-associated > Annelida > Digestive...
GCAGCATTAACTAACTTCCCCATCCCTGCGGCCTTGTGCATTGGGCCAACTTGTGAAGCAGGCTTCAGCACTGACGCATGAAAGGGGGCATGCGTCACCGCAGATAGTGACCAGTGACCAGACCTACAATCTTCTTCATCCAGTACAATTAAATTTGTTCACAAGGAAACTGCACAGACGGTTCTCAACCAATATCAAACTTTTCACCTGTAATTACACTGTAGTACGTAACTGAATAATGATCCTCTCTGCAAAGATCATTAATAAACGTGCCGTTATGGTGAGGTTGTTGTGGAATATCTGAGGGATCCGATTTTCTGAGACATGGTATGAACGCTGTTATCGGTGAAATCTCCCTAACAGTGATACTGCAGTGAAGTTTACAACTAATCTAGCAAAGAAGTCAACAGATCAATTACTTTTTGATAATTGTATTATATTATCAATAAACTCTTTAATTAATATACCATACACATCACTGGCTGGCTTGTTTCTAAACCAGATTTTTAATGACAATAAATGCGAGCTTTGTAAGCAAGAGAATGATGCAGCTGAAGTTCTGACAACTTCGTTTTCTTTCTTCACACAACTCTGACCGTCCACTAGGCATAGTGATGATGATCACTGTACCGTTCTCTACCACCCGAGCTCTTGTTGCCGGCATGTTGTTGCCGAGATGTACAGTTGCTGATCATAGAAAGTGACTTCAATTTTCCTGTAGGCGCCGACCACCTTTGATGACGATGACTCTGACTGGACCAATCTTCTTACGTAGGTACACAGTCACTTTGCCCAAAGTATGACGAACAATGCACTGCAATCTGAGAGTAGTAAACCACCTCTCTTGTGGTTTTAATTTCAACTTTTCGTGGAAAGTTGCTTCAAAAGACTCCACATCAGGAATGCCATACACTTATTGGTCCAACTGCCGCGACGTCACATGTCATGGTATGACTAGTGACGTACGTAGTATTTCTTCTCAGAATATTCGTGTAAGCAGCTAAGCAAAAATGTGCTTAAAAATACTTTGGGATTCCTAAAGAGTCAACCATCTAATGTGGCCTCACAAATTCAAGAGTCTAGGTTAAGTCAGCCATTCTAACTACACACATTAGATAAAAAGGTGGGCTGTTAAAAATACAAACACACACACTGCTATGTTAAGTTTCAGCCAGTATGTGGGCTTATTTTTGAGATGCTTAGACGAACAGCAACAAAACAAGCTTCCATTCTGAATGGGACACAGTCATCCTTGCTACGCAACAAAAATCAGCTCAATTTGCACCTCTTTTTGGAACATCAAAAGCATCCATGGCCATGCAGAGCACACAAGTTTCATGCATTACTCCAGTCACAAGCCTGGTCTACAGCTACATACACATACAAAGTACAGGTCCGGTGTTACTGCATGCTTACCAATGACAGAGTCGGTGGTCGATGTTGTTCGGTTGCCAAATGCACATATGCACCGCGCACCACCGGGAACTTGAAACCTGCAGAAACTCCACTGACTGCTGAAGTATTTCGGCAGGAAACTCGCAGATGCTAAACTGCAAACGTCAACATCACCTCTGTAACGAATTCTCACACGGGAGTCAATCCCAGGAGAGTTTGGGACAGGTCCCCCAAAAATGGAGTGGTGGGACATTAATATTGGTGTCCCCCCAAAGTTTCTGCATGTGCTACTCTGGTATAATGCTACAATTCCCTTCTGACAGCACAGGTAATTACCAGCAGGATGCTGCAAAGAGGCAAACTGCCGGTATTAAATTTACTCAGGCCAAAAATCAGTTTTTTTTTTCGCCCCGCAGGGGCAACTCGTTGCACCGATTCATGTCAAACTTGGCAGGGCCGACGGGTATGTGGGTCTGCTTGGCTGTGCAAAATTTCACTTCAATCGCTACAGGGGTGGGAATGCGGCCCCAAAATATCACAAATTTCCACTTTTTGGTAAAGGACTCCATTGACCAATTTCGAATTTTTTTAGGGGCTTTTATACGCCAAACTATCGCACATCATTGATTCAAATTTGACGTGATTTGCTTCACAGGTTACGGAGTTATTGCTGAGAAACTGCGCATCGGTCAATTAGGCTGAATTTTTCCGTGCACTCTGTAGGAAAAACTATGCGTTGGATCGAAAAATGAATGGCACCTTTTTGGATGGCCTCGACGAGCTCTATCACCATGCAAAGTTTGGGGAAGATCGTACAACGCGCGCCGGCTGTAGGCGCGAAAATGTGGTGTTTGTCACTTTTTTCTGTCTGTCACACTCCGAGTCCGGAGCACCGTGCGTTCGAGGGGTGCATAGTTCGTACAAGCACTGCGTTGCCATTTATTGTGCGATTTCGACGTGGTTTTCAGCGTTTTTTCATAAAGGATTGCTCTGTCAGAAGCACTACTTAGTTCACGTACTCGTTGCTAGGTGGCACCACAATTTTCGAGAAATTGCGGTCAAAAATTGCTGAAAGTCTAAAATCGGCGGAAAAGTTTGTGCACACCACTTCGTATAGATAGCTGAGAGATTTAAAGAAAATTCCACCGCAGTTGTTTAGGGCAGAAAATGTAGATGTGCACCTATATAAAATTTTTTAAGCATGTTGCTACCTAGCACTGACAGCAAGTGTCGAAGTTCATATAGGTAGTCCAAAAAGGCTCGGAATGAACAAGTTTGTGCGCACCAAAAGTTTTACAGGTAGTAAATTTTCCAAAATCTATTTTCAGCAGTTGTATACAGGATGGAATGTAGTTGTGCACCTATGTTGTGGTTTTTCTCTGTGGCGTCAGATGGTGCCACAACAGAGCGCCAAATTTAGAACCGTGCTTTTGGTCAATTTCGTAGCAGTTTGATGAAGGATATGCGTCGCCAATTATGCATCAATTTGAACGCTGTTTTCGATATCTATTACGGGACTAGGTGTACTTTGCAATGCACTACACATTTCGGCGCCACAAGATTCGCAAAATTGCAGTCGAAATTTTGCAAAGTGTAAACAATCGGACGCAGAGTTTGCGGTAAATACTACGCATGGTTATTATTGACATAGTTATTAACACCATTCTCGGTAGACTGACACTAGATCCTGCCGGTATGCATTGTCCTTCATGGGACGATGCTTTTGTTTCTAGTTCTGAACTGAGGCCTATGCTAACAAAGGCAGGGAGTAGGTTCCTGGAGCTTAACTAAATTGTATACACACCCATCGATGCCTGTGGCATCTCATTACTTCTGCCTTCACCACTTGGACACCCAAAATTGGTCATCGCTACTGAATTTTCATTGGTCTAAAATCTTTGACCGTTTGCCTTTAGTGCTTTTACACTGTTATTATGGCCATCTATGGACGATGTATTATGGAATGATCCTTTCTGTCATTTCTCTGACCATCCATCTGTCCATCCTGTTCAGTCCCATAAGTTACAGAACAGAAGGTCACAGAAATTTCAATTCAAATTTTGTGAAAATACAATACTCTCTTGCACGCATAACTGAGAACTCCACTTTCGGGCAGAAAAGTCGAAGTCACATGGGCCAGTTGACTTTTTTCAATCAGCACGTCACTGTTTGACTTCACTGTATAGGGCATTTGCAGGTGCTGTCTGCTGTTGTGTGGTGCAAATTCAACATAGCAATGGAATTCTCATCACAGGTACAAAAATTAGAGCCGTAAAATTAATCATACTAATAGCACAATGCTGATACATTAGCCACCCCCCGTGTTCATGTTACAATTAGCAAGTCAGCCTACAGCACGTGCAGCTATGCATGACGATCCACAGGACAGACTCTATATCATGGTGGCCATACTGCCACAGACCTTTATGCTTCAGCAATATCCTAACATTCAAATGCTTTGGGGATTATTGGTTCAACGGCCAACACAAGTAAACCTGGAAACTAACCACACAATGGTTCTGTATGTGTGTTTACAATCATTAACCTACAGGTACATGGGTCAGTTGTATCAAGGGCACACATGAGAAACCAACTTGTTGAACCATCATATAACAGGAGGATGAACCTGAAGAAGATTTCGCATAGACACTGAGGTCTGTTGCATGGGAGCTCATCCCCCTTTTTGGCCCTTTGAGCCGGCGAGGGTTAAACCCAATTTAAGCCAGTATATGACCCAGATCGGCCGGCTCAATTTGACAGCCAGCGCCTTTAACCAACTAGGTCAATATACCGGCAGTCCTGGTCGCAGGGGCTACTGCTACGCAGAACTCGACGTTTTCTTCCCTAACGGTGGGCGTAACCATTACCAGTACTCATTGTGCCTACCCACGGAGGGATGGCCAGGCTGAGTTGGCCTGGCCAACTCAGCCTGGCCATCCCTCCGTGGGTAGGCGCAATGAATACTGGCGATGGTTAAGGCTACCGTAACCATCGCCAGGCCAGCTGGCCTGCGTGCTGGCCAGGTTCATCTAACCTGGCCAGCACGCAATGTACATGCACTGTCAGCAACATGACGATCTAAGCCGGCATGCAACAAATATAGTTTCAGTAACACACAACCTCTGGAACCTGCAGCAGACGTTAGATTTAACAGCATAAGTTTACCTGGACTGCTTGTTTTTGTGTGGATCATCGACAGCGAAGATGTGTACTGTGCCGTGATCGCTGGCAACGCAGATTAACGACGAGTCACTATTGAAACTGATACTGCAATACACAGCATGCAGCAAAGTTCTGCTAGCTGGAAAGATACGTGTAAACAATTGCATTTCAAAAACAGAATCTCACTTCCATTGAATTCTGCTAATGCTGCTAATGAGTCTCAGTGGACTTTGCTGACAAGTTCTACTATCAACGAGACATGGTGATTGGTGAATGTATACACACACGATGCAGCTGTGGTGAGGGTAAGGTGCAAGTGAGCAGTTTTTAACTGCACTTCAGCACAACAGTAAGTGACTGAAGTTCTGATGCACAAGGTACCTCGACTACCTGAAATAAGGACCATAATAGCTGTTGTGCTATTACAGCAGACCTTACTATTAGCTATTTCAGTTTCAATTTCTATTTTGGTAAACAGTAACCATAATAAATTTTGCATATACTGAACCGTTGTAACTGTACGTCTTTCTTTAATGCTTAACACAATATAGAGAAAAATGGCCAGTCAACAGTCATACACAGATATTACTATTATTGGATTTAAGTCACCAACAAATGAAACTGAGGAAATTCATGCAAAATAATGGAGAGTGAAATAAAACTACGAATAATGAAACTAAGCAGAGTGAAGACTCAACCAGTATATACACGCGTTGTTGGCACCACGACGCAGCTCATGCATCAGTGTTCCGTTTGACGTATTAAACACGCGAATTAACGTCCCCTACACATGTGCACGTAATGCCACATTAACTTGGTATTTCAAACATTTCATAATAATTGGAAAAACTCTTGATACCTTGATGAATCCAGTTTGGAGTGCAGAAAAAGAAAGTAAGAAAGTGTACAAGCACAGCAGCAGACCTTCTCGGAGGCAGTTGCTAGGCGAGTGCCCTGCAAGTTCAGCGCAATGCAGCCGAGTACAGTCTCATGAGCAGCAATTTCCACCAGCGACTTGTCGGTGTTGGCGAGGTCGACAATCTGAACGTGACCAAGCCGACGTGCTGGGAATGCTAACAGGGAATTATCACTGTCCGGACACAGCACACACAAACCTACAACACACAACCAGTACATGTCTCAAATACACAAGTATTTGCTGAGATAGAGGCCGGACGCTCGTATATAAAAATTTAGTACGTCAAACTTTGCAAATTTCTGACATTTAACACACTCATAAAAACTTATGGGTAGCCAGCTAATGCAAACAGAACAATAATGAAAATGAAACCAAAATGAAAACCGGTAAGCATGACAGAAAACCAGGTACACAAAGGCAGAGTACAGAAAAGTCAAGAAGTCGTATACAATGTACAAAATGACACAAAGTTTAATGTATGCATAGTCATAATAGGTGGATGCAGTCAGCTTTTCAAATAAATAATGAAACCACAAATGTGTACATGTGCATAAACTACAGATTAGACAGTTGGTTGGTTGGTTAGTTAGTTAGTTAGTTAGCTAGTTAGTTAGGTGTTTTATGGCACTTTCAGCAAAGTAAGCTATATCATGCCATAGAACTAGGAAATGTATCACACAGGGCCGGGGCAGAACACAAATATCATGCAATAAAACAACGAAAGAATACAATAAACCAGCACAATCATAAGCTCTCTTTAGCCTGGGCTTTATGGAGATGATCCCCTTGCCCCGGTTAGGCTTCCTCAAAGGGGTATTTCTAGCCATCACCTGGCAAGTAATGACAACTTAACTAGAACAACCAAAAGACAGAACTTATACCAACGAAAATTAACAATATATAAAAAGGGGCCCTAATAAGCAAAGATACAATTAAAGCATGCAAAGATATAAAATGCAAACTAGACCTGGTTTAGTCGCCTTCTAAGACACCCGGCCAGGAAACGGAGCGGGTCTATTCTTACAACCCCGGAGCCCACATGGGGCTACATATTACACAGAAAACAAGATAAAGTAAACCACATGACAATGTTTATATGTCACGTCCACTTCCATTCACTAGAGGCCGTGTGATCTCTGTTCACTAGGTGGCGTGTGTGTGTGCATGATGGACACGTGCAATAGCGTGCCACCCGTCTCCTTCCTTTTGGCCGGGGTGTTGCAAGCGGATAGGACGTGTTGAGCTTGTGTGATGTTTTCATTACTTGATTGTGTTAAATTTGTGTTTGATTATTCTTTTGTTTTATATATTGTCTTATTCTGTAATAAAATTAATAAAATATAACGACTGTTCTTTCCTTTCATTAGGTTGAGAGTGAAGCCCGCGTCATGTCGAGAGGGAGACATGGGGTTCACTTTATATTATAACGTTTTGCCTCCATCCAACATGATGGCATTTTTTAGTTAAACACGTAATGACACAACGTAATTAAATGTAATCTGCCTAAAAATTGAATCACAGAAGTTGTGTACTGAAATCGACTGCAACAAATGTCAACAATTTTTCGTATGCTTCTCTACTAAAACTACTGTGGCCAATTCTCTGAAAGCGGAAGAGCAAAATTACAATAAGAAGGTTAGCTTCTGCAAACAGATCATGCATCAGCATTCATGGTCGACCACATAAAGTTTTTCCTCACATGTAGTTTGATCACCATATAAAATTGTATCGTTTCTGATACTGTGCATGCGAATGTAAGAGGTCCAAAAATTTGGGGGATATCATACTGGGGCCCCACCCACTGTGGATGGGGTCGTGACTAACCCCTAAAAACACACTCTTAAGCCACATGTGATATCGTATCACATTTATCATATCATTCTAGGCCCACTATTGTTCCTGATTCATATCAACGATATCTGTAACTGGGGCACGACTGACCCTCTAGAAACACGCTCCTATGCCACGTGCTACCACAAAATTTGGCCACCTTACGTCAAACACTTGGAGTTAGGTAGGGGTCCCAAAAGATTTTGGGGACGCTAGGGCCCCCCTTGGGATAGGGGCATGATTGTCCCCCTAGAAACACGCTCCTATCCCACACAAGTTTTGTCACTCTAGGTCAAACCATTTTGTCATATACAGAGGTCCCAAAAAAATTTGCGGGACACTGGGCCCCGCTCCATAAGGATGGGGACGTGGCTGACCCCCCTAGAAATATGCTTCTCCCACCTGTGTTACCATGCCAAATTTGGTTATTCTAGGGCAAACTGTTCGAGTGTAATTATGGAGGTGCCAGAAAATTTTGACCCATCACGCCCCACCTTTCAAGGTCACTGGAACTGACACGGATTGATCGGCCACCTGTGACTTCCTATCAGTGTTCCATGGTAACCATGGGTCTATTTCGTAGTGTTTTTGAGATAAATGACAAAATTTTCCCACCCTTTGTATTTTATGCCCCCACTGAGGGGGTTCCCTTTGGAATTTAGAAATGGCAGCAGGGCTGAGAAAACTAGAATCATGCCCCTACCAGACCATCAAAAAGTGTGATAAGTCAATTTGTTTAGACACAGTACTGACACTGGACAGAGACAGATGAACAGACAGACGGACAGAATTGGTAAAACAATATCACACTCTGCATGCATTGCACGCTGATGCACGATAACAAAACTGTACCCAATGGATTAGGACTCGTTTCGAATACATGCAGCTGCTGAGGATTCTGTGTAAATGTGTAAACCTTTATCATCGCATCTTGCACCACGACAATTCTGTTAAAACAGACACAATGTCAAACTGATAGCACGAGACACACAGAATTTGTAACAAAACACATGAATATACTTCACTAATAACTTCCAACACACCACGCAAAATGAGATAAGATAAATATGTAATTAAAGAGAAAATGAAATAGAACTTTTTACAAGTTGCAGCTCGGCTTTCTTACAGAAAAAGGCATTTAAAGACTGAATAGTTGTGATTATAAGATATGTAACAGAAAACATTAACACAATATACCACAAAAAAATGACCACAGCTGGTAAGGACATACCGATCTCGCCGTAGTCGCACAGAACGCACTTCACTAGAGAACTCCAACTCAATAACATGTTTCTTTTTTAAATCATCCCATATCAGCACTGTATAACATACACACATACATACAAAACAATCAGAGAACTTGAGTAGTTTCCAGTTTTGACAAGCTGTGTGGCCTGTAGTGGGGCCTCCACGGTATGCCCCACCCCCTGCAAGTTGTGATGGAGCCGACTATTTTCAGGTTTTAGTGTAAAGAAATCTGCATTAATATACAACAGATTTTGACATTGTACCAGTGTTCAATTTTAATGTCATAATAAATGTTGTTTTTCATCTCAGAAATAAAAATATTACAATTACAAAAGACACCTATATATGATGCAGACATAATTTCCATAGGACAACAAAACAAACTTTTAACGGCCCTTAATCCAGATTAGCCTGGGTTAGCTGGCACCAGAAATGTACAACTTGTATTCAGCTCTTGGCATCAATGTCACTGCTTCTGTCATTCCAATTCCATTTAGTCACTTTCTTCAATTTCAATTTCAGGTTTTTGCTGGTACACGGGAGCATTTTTGGCCAGATGTCCTTCCTGCCACCATCAATGACTCATATGGGTAATGGTATAGAGTAAAAAAAAAAATTTTAAAGAGAAAATAATATATACAAAATATTTTGTTTTTAATACTTTTGTTCTAGGCCTCAACACTTGGGAGTAGGGATGGAACTATAGCCAAAATCTTAATCGCAATATCGTGGCAGTTTTAATCAATCATGGCATCATGATATCGTAGCATTCAACGAGTCAGCAATAGTATCTGTTGAGGTCACTGACTATTAGTCCAGCTGCACTGAACAGCCTCTCGCATGGCATACTGGAGCCAAGAATAGCCACCGCGCGGCGTGATAGCAGTCAGCATAGGGTAAGCTGCAGCAGCACCACACAGACTCCTAAAACACTTGATTTATGATTTTCCAGAAAGCCGCTGCATCAGACGACTTACTGGCAGGATGGTATAAATATGAGGTGACTTCAGCCAAGACGCCAGTGATTGCCTGCTGATTGTTGTCACCAGTGAGGAAGCACAGCAGGTCCCCCCGGCCCGCTTCCTGGGTGGCTGACTCATTGCTGCGGTGTCAGCTCATGTTTGCGATGATCCTAGAGACCTGGCTGCACTGCCCACATCAATTTGTGAATCAGCTAGCAACTAGTCATGACAGATAATGCTGGCAATGGAGTGGACAGAGGGCAGCACTCATTGCTATCACTGCAAGGATCGACCTAATTAATAAAAGTACCATGTAGTGATGTGCTAGTGGTTCAGCTGGTGGCTGGCCAGTCACCTTTAGAAATCTGATCTGTGATATCACAGTGGACTGTTGATCAATATCGGACCAAAACAGAACTGCCTACGATATCACATCACAATATCACATAGATTCCATCCGTACTTTTGATGTGTGCCAGGAATGGGATCCAATTAGGGAAAAATATCACTCCAGCAATCTCTATAGGTTTTTTCGAACACTTTAGGGGAAACATCGATCAGTCCAGGTATGCCTGGAAAATAGCCATAAGCAGCAGAGTGTGTGTCAGGGTAAAAATGATGCAGTAGGCAGGCAGTCATAACTACACTTTACATCCCTAATGTAAATGTAATACCTCTGTTTGGAGGATATTTTGGAGACTTGCCACCACCGACAAGTGCAAGATAATTGCATCGAAACAGCATTTCTATATGTCCAATTCCACCATCGGCAAAGTCTGTGCACAAAAATACATACATCACTTCATTATTTTGCACAGCAACATTTTACAGCCTGTAATATCAAATAAATACACACACTTGCTGCACAAACATCCATTCCATATTGAACTCAGGCAGTCCAGCATACTAATCTAATACTAACATTGTTATGACAATGAGGTGATGTGTAGAGACGAATGGACAGACAGACGGACAGACACAATAATTTGTGTAGGCACCAACTAGTGGGTGGCACATCTATTCTTGGCAGATCAGCATGCGAGCCAGCAGCATGCTGCTGCAGCAGTGTGTACACTGTGTGTCTTTGTTGTCAGTAGCAGTGTTCGATCATGACGAGCTGACATGCATTAAACGGTTACGGTTTTATAGGTTTTGTTAGGTCTTGTCAGTAGTTTGGGTGGATCCCAGCCTATTCCTCACTCTTCCCTGAGGAGGTTTAGGAATACAGAGGAATGCTAGCTGTAACCAGGTGGTGGACCTGGGGCAGTTTTGCATTGCCTTCCCAAGTTTGGATCGACAGGATAACCCTACCAGGAAACCACCACCATGATGTTACAGTAGTCATCTGCAGATGAACATGAACTATAACTGACATTGACAACATGCACTTGCCTTGTCGCTCTTTCTCTTTCAGTGGATCAGAGTTATACACTCGAAACCCATTTTCCATGCCACAAGCAAAACAACCTGTAACATATTCACCAGCAATAGTTTACTCCTTAACACAGAAAAATTACTTAAATAAAAATACTGCATGGACTCAGTAGAGATAATCACATTTTCTGTGGAAGCCAAACTTATCATCACCATATTTCAGCAATATATTACATTACAGACAATAATAAGTCTGCAACTTTTGAACAGTTAAACTTAATTTTATTCTTCTTTCTAAAGCTCTAGTAAGATCTTACATTGATTATGCCAATTCTATTTTTGCCTGTATATAAACTAGACATTAATAAAGTTCAAAAGAAAGCATGAGTCCTTTCTGAAATGATTAACTTGGCCATTTTAAAAGTAACATGAAATGCATCACACAAACTAACAGCTAAATTGGTTGCAAAGGGGTGCCAAAATTATAAATGGGAATACTACACCCCAAGGTTTGCCTCAATTGCCCATTGATCGTAACCAAATCACCAGGAAGATAGGTAAAGGTACAGATGCATCCACTTGATATAGCACATTTTCATAGTGAATCATGACCGCAAAGCACTCAGGTATCGCATGTGTTCTCAAGGGATTTCACAGTTTTACCTGCACACCCACATTTATCCGCAATCAGAATGAGCCATACCTGCCTTTGCCTTCCAAGCTCATTTACCGACCCTGTAGGGATGGAAGGCTGAGTAGGCCTTGATGAAAAGTAGCCCCGGCCGAGACTTGAACCTGCAACCTCCCGATTGCAAATCCGGCACTCTACCACACAGCCACTAGCGTAACTGATGCCATGATCACTCTCATCAAAGAATAACATGATCATAGTCACGTTGGACTACAGCCTACACTCTGCATTATAGCAGAGTCCTGTCTGAATTGATACAATGAAATGATGTTCAGACACCATATGATGAGGAAAATGCCTGGGAAAAGGGAGATGATCTGACTGGTGTGTGTATGGAGTGGAATCACCTCCCTCCTTCCCTCCCTGACTGTGTGCATGCCACGCTGCACCATTGCAGTGAAAGGATTAAAGCAGTCAGTGCCACCCTCCCCCGCCTCTTAATGATCACGTTGACTATACACTGCATGCGTGTACAATAGACTGAAAGGAGTTAACGTCTGTTTGTTGTCTTTGTAATTCGTAAACAGAACAGGCACAGCTTATGCAGTCCCAGAACGAAATGCAAACAGCAACCATGATGGGTTGGTCAAAAACCAATGACTAACTACTGTACCATGAACCCTAAATATTGTCTTCACTTGAATGCGCCATATATGCAACAACGTCGTCTTTTAGCCATCAATGTTTACACATGGCATACCTTGATGCTCATCCGACTGTCAGCACTGCTGTTCTTGGCGCTGTTACCGCAGACATGGCAGTCGGCAGCAGCCTTTGAGGGTCCACATAAAACACACAACGGTGCACTATGGCGGTGTAGTGCCGTCGTGTATCACTAAATCTAAACACTAACCCTAACGCTATACCTAACCCTAACCGTAAACCCTATACTGTAGTTATTACCGAGTTTTAGGTAGTTTTTCGGGGTCTGTGTAAAATGTGGGAGTGCTGGAATGCGGGCTCAAATATGTGTAAAATACGGGAAACAGTGCGCATGATTTCCCGCATTTTACACATGATAAATAGTGATCCGTTGACTATGAATGGTGTGCTGGGCGTAACGGTTTAACAGGTAGGCTGCTGTAGGCTACGTAGAATAATTATCCGTCTTCTAGACGTTGATGTCTGTCCTCAACTTCACAGGGCGTTTAGAGCTAAGCTTGGTGTGAACATGGACGCATAGCGCGTTTATACGTGTGACCGGACTACTGTTGAAGAACAATGAAATTGTGCAGTCCATATCGAGTACATACACGGCCCTACGGATTTACAGGTGCTAAATTCATTGTACAGTTGTGTGGCATTTTGCTATCTTACGTGAAAGCTTAAACGTTTGGCTATATTACGTGACATTTGTATGTTGCTTAATGGCTATTTCATGTCGTCGGCTGCCGCTGTCCTGGTCATCCGCCACCTCTGTCTGTCGTCATCTGCCATGCCCATCGACCTTGAGCACAGGCCTGTAGACCACTCGGTTGGCCCATATGCCCACTTAACGCACCGTCGTCGTTGCCCGGAGCCGACACCTTAAGCCCGGAAAACCTCCATCACCAGCCCATCAGCGATCTTTTCTGGTCTTGGCTCGCCAGAGAGGGGCGTCTGTCACCGTCATCCACGCATGCATCGCAGCCTTAAACGGCTTGCAAATTAACTGCACCACCCTGAAATGGCTTCCTTCGGCCGTGCATACTCAAACATGACTATGAGCACGTGCCTTAGTATCCTGCCAAAAACTGCTCGAGATCCTCGTCAGCATGATATGGTAGCCAATTTTTGAACCGCACCTACTGCGTGGTTCCAAGGTGGAACTGGACCAAACTCAGAGGACTCACCCTGCCCCCTCAGTGACTTCCGTGGAAGGATTCTACCCGACCGTTTTCGAGCACTGGACACCTCCTGGAAAACCACTCTCAAGGCCCTCGGCGTCAAACCACAATTTTCTCAGCAATTCTTCATGGGCACTTGACAGAGCCGATGATGCCCAAACTCTGTTACAAATTTGGTTAATTTAAGAAAATGAGTTCAAAATTTGAATGTACCACCATCTCTGGCGGCTTTCGCACTAATCGTGGAGCTTAATGCTCATGGCCTACATGACCTTGAGTGTTTAATGATGTTCCTACAAAATTTCAGCACTGTAGCTACCTCGTAGGCCAAGCTCCGAGGATGAACACTTTAATACATCTTGAGGTTCCCCATGAAAACATAGTGACGCCAGTGGTGTGACTTCAAAACTTAACAGGGTGTCTACAGATTTAACTGAACAAATTTCCAGGAGATTTCCAGGATATTCCAGGAGGGATTTAAAGAAAAATCCAGGACATGTTTGCATTGTTTCGGCCCGATATGTAATGT
>Ga0049107_10000304_pt1 | contig 13928 bp, 10 predicted proteins | sample WorMetilPIANOSA1_FD_61187 | JGI IMG/M metagenome (GOLD analysis project Ga0049107, IMG submission 61187) | Marine gutless worms symbiont microbial communities from Max Planck institute for Marine Microbiology, Germany - Olavius ilvae PIANOSA.1 | ecosystem: Host-associated > Annelida > Digestive...
AAACCCCTGAGAACGAGGCGTCATAAATCTAGGCGCACACTCTGCCAAGGTCGAAGTGTGCGCGCGTGCGTCCATTCGGTTGGCATGCTTTGCGGGTACATGCCAAATTCTAGTTGTGATTGTTTTTATTGATGATTGTGTACTGATTGTTTTTTTTACCAGCGCACTATTGTTACTACAGCGGTTTGACTGTTCTTAATAAAAACTTCATTCATTCATTCTATAGTGACATCGGACAGCTTCCGCCGTCGCCTCCGTTCAGCTGCTCGCATAGTGCCACGATCAGCGACTGTGACTCAGCTTCGGGATCGAAGTTTCACTGTCCACGGTTTTGGAACGGTCAATCAACAACCTCATACGCCGTATAAACATGGAACTCTGGAAAATTTGGCCTACTGCTGAACTCAATTGTTTAGGGTCGCTGAAATGGTGGCACATTAGTAATGAGATTCATAGTGCGCCGTACATATAAATATTAACTTATTTACTTACCCTGTTGCAGGTATGCCATGCACTTAGTGCCCTTCTAATTTCAAATACAAACTTCAACTGACCTTTTTCTGGTTGCAATAGATTTGCCATTTCTTTGCAGCCGGCAAAGTGAACATGTAATTTCGGTGAGCTTCGTCCAATCCAAGTTCATTCTGCAATGTTAGAGTATACTTGTACACATTCACATAAACAGAATATCGAGTTTACAGTAACTGAAACAGTTTAAAATTGCGTAATATACTGGCGTTGTAGTACCATATGTCTCAAAAAGCGTTGTCTGGGTTTTCTTCTGTGACTTAAAGCAGCTTGAACTGATGTTCATAATTTTTGGAACACGATATCCGATATCATAGCTTCTAAATGTGTGCATAATTTCCCACCTCACCCTAGTTGTGTTGCTACACTACCCGGTAATACATTTGCAAACGAATAGGCACGTTGTTTTCCTTTGGGTAGGCGGCTCCGAAAAGATCATGGATGGTACGGTCAACTGACAACTGATGAATTCCAGTATTCCTTAAAATTTCAAGTATTGACTTATGTGTCTGTGATGCATGCATCTTCTTGACTGAACATGACGTCACCAACAAGATCACATTCTCTGCGGTACGCGTAGTTCATGATCTGACGCACGCTCCCTGTGCGCCTGTCAACTGAATCGAAGCAACCTCTGAAGACTTCGCTCTTTCCAACTCTTACTCGGAAATTCTTTCGGTAACTTCTGTGCTGTGTATTCTTTAAGCAGATACAAATTTTTTAACCATCTTTATTGAACGGCATGTTTACAAACACAGCAGTGATGTGTGAAAATGTCATTTCTGCTACCGTGAAAAATGCAAAGTAAAGTAAGTAAGCATGATGTCTGATGCGAAATTATAATGTTTAAAAGCTAGGATTATCAGGATATTGCGTGCAAAAAACTGATTATCGCTTCCGGTTTCTTCAAGTCTTGAGAAGGTTAAATACGCGACACCTTTTTGAGACACAGTCTACTGAACTTGTAATAATTTGAAGATGTACTGCATTTATAGTTGAACAGTTGAAACGGAATGCCGAAGCATTTCGACTCTAATCTACAAACTACACTGCCCAATTTCACACACAAATAAGCAATAGTCGGCGTGAAGCCTTTTCGGCAGCATTAGCATCGCCATGGTGGAGGGATTGGGCACAGCTGCCGCACCGTCGCGCGGCTTGACCTGAAATCTCGCGTAAATCCGATGAGAAATGCGACCGCACGATGAGGGCCGGGGTAGAAGCGCGCATAACAATACTGCGAATCCGTTGCGGTTGTCACGACACGACATTACTCAGTACTAAGTCGGTGCCTTGTATTGGAGACGAAGATGTTACCCGTGTTTTCTCTCAAGTCTCCGTTCTCCGAAACATTTGAACCTGAATACCAACAAGTTTCTACTCGTTCCAGAAGTTCTAGATTTAATGTCAATTCTGATCTTTTCACCACAATTTTGGCTTTTCGATTAGCGTTCGCAGAATATAGAGCTAATAATTCGTAATAATAATAATAATAATAGCCATTCAACAGAAAAACCTACAGCAGACGAAAATTTCGGGCACTCATCTGGCGATGAGTCAGCAACGAGACATGTGATTGAATAAAAAGTCACAATAGGATTGAGGCGATCTGCTGGTTTCGAGCAGCACGGTTAGTTTTTGCGGCATTTTGTTCAACCGTGCAGCCTGAGACGTTACGCCATAATAATAACATTACGACACTCTGCATCGGCCTTGAATTACAGCGCCATGTAATATTGCGAGCTTCGACGGTTCACTCAGCCTTGGCCGTGTGTCGTCGTAATATAACGCGCCGCTTCACGCCAACACGTTCGCGCAACATTCGCGCCGCATACGTGAACGGTTTACTCGACCGCAAGTGTTCAGCAGGTGCGAGCACTGCCTGGCCATTCACTGCTAGTGATTCATCGCCGCCATCAACAACAACAAACCTCGTACACGACCACCAGTATTCTGAATGACCACACAGAGTAGACGCTTCCACAACACATTCAGTGTAAAAACACTGATCGAATGTCCGTTCATAACAGCACATTGCAATTCATACATCCAAGACCACTGTGGTACCCCGTAGTCCAAAAATACGCTTCTATATTATTCTTTATTCTTTATTACGCCGAAATGCAGCACAAAAATCACAACAGTAAGGATTAAAAATACAAAAGCTAAGACAATAAAAGCTAATACGTGACGAAGTATATACCGCAAAAAGCTGTATACCGGTAATATAAAAGTTGCTCACATACTTCCACCAATTATGGCACGTAGCGTTAATGATTGATAAATTAATAGCGTGATTTAAAACTATATCAACTTCACCTGACGACGACATATTAACACGCACTAAGTCGCATGTATGTATGAATGTATGTATATATAAGTTTACATACATACATACATGTTGATTTTTACCGAAATTATACTGACCCATAACAACTTTGTTTCTGGTAACACATTACAAGGTAGTGTGAGTACACACACCATGCGCGAAGTGGCAAGTTTTAAACACTGTTAAACAATCATCACTAAGGCTACACATGCCATATTTGATGGGAATTTGTGAGCAACTTTCAAAGTTACAGTAAAAAACAAGCTGTAGGCGGGCGGCCGCCACGGTATGCCCCCGCCCCTCTCCTCCCCCCGTGGGCGCCGACGCGCTTTGCGCCGCCGAGCAGACGGCAATGTAGCAGCAATTTTCCACGGTCAACACGTTCCCACGCCCACCGCCGCAGCCGCCTGACGCACCAACACGGCAGTGAGCAAAGCGGCCTGGTGACGTTGACCTTTGACCTTTTGACCTTGAAAGTGGTGTCCGAGTCACGTGTGACATGGGCTACCTCTGTGCCAATTTTGGCATTCCTAGGCCTCTCTTTTCTCGACTTAGGCCCGACGTACGCGACAGACAGACGTCAGACGTCAGACAAAAGCATCGCTTAATCTCCCCGCCTATGAGGGGCGGGGGCATAACAAATGTACAAACGGTCGCCTTTTATATATATTTATTAGTACGGATACCTAACGTCCCTATTACTTTTTTTACAAATAGCGTAACGTATATTCGGTTTCACTTTCGGCTCCGTATGCTTTTATTGCATGGTTGAAGTACGGTGACTGCCGACTGTCGATTCAAAACTTTTGTCAGAGAGTAACTTCTAAACATACAATGCGAATGAATTAGGTACCCATGCACATCACGCCGATTTCGAATATGTTTCATATGGAAATAGACCGCGAGGCGGCCGAGTTTACCAGTGACAAACAAATTCACTCACTCACTCACATACAGACACTTAGCTTTATATACACCGTGTCTGAGAAAAAAAGTAGGCCACTTTTATTTTGTGATAGCTTCAGCAACAGTGGACCAATCTTCATAACTTTTCACCGTTAAATTCAGAAAAGATCAGCGGAGGAAGCTTAAATTGAAAGTAAATCTGTTGCCGCACGATACACGTACCTTGCGAAATGTAAGTGGTCAACTATGCAGCTTTACAGCACAGTTCATTCAGTTCAAAGTGATGCAAAGGCGTTTAATTTCAGTAAATATTCACGAGGATGCTATTTCTTTGTTTGTCCCTATAGACTATTTGCCACGTGTGTTTAAAACGTCTGCCTTCGTCACGTATTCGTGCTTCGACTGGTGCACGCCATTGGTCAGTGGATGCGTCGTTGTTCAATGCTGTGCAAAACTTTTATCTTCATAACTGAAAGGCATAGGCCTAACTAACGTAACAAACAAAAATATCACAAGAATAATGTTACAAAGACATCAGTGTCGGAAAGAAAAAAACAACAACAACAACAAAACAATTAAAAACTCATGAAACATGTTTTTGCGTTTCTTTGCAGAAATGAAAACTTCTTCATCTATCAAAATTTGTTTCCACTATCTACGAAGAACGCTCGCGATGATGCCATGACAACTCTTCAAAACCATGTATCGTACTACTAGTTGGCACACTATAAAGCAGTCTGGCGTAAGTTCTCGATTACACGTAGATACGCATACACCGGACGTGATAGACAGTTCACAAGACAGCTAAAGTCAAACTTGTTCTTACACATTTATATAAACGGATTACCAGGATTCTAGGCTCTGTATTTCTAACTCTCCACCTCAGCGGGTTTCTGTTTTAGTAGATTTCTTGTTAGCCTACTACCGATAACAGAGACAGTTGTGTTTCCGTTACCGTTCGTTTGCGTAGCAAGTTCTCTTCAGTGATATGGTCTGAGACCGTCGGTCTTAGGACAAGACCGGTCTGACACCGAAAAATTCGGTCTTGGTTTTTGGTATGGTGTTGTGTTGTGAAACATGGTCTTGTTACGCTCGTCGTCATAATGATCTTGAACGACACAGCAACTTCTTAAGGTTTATGTAATAGTTTCTCTATTCTGTGCTTGGAACATCACTACTGTGGAGATCAACAGTGGCGTTAACTTTACTACTTTAAAAGTTAAATCCGCCAAGTGCCTTTGTTTACTTCCGGTGGTCTTGGTCCTGGTCTTGTTATTATGGTCTTGGTCTTAAGAATTTGGTCTTGTTTACGTCACTGGTTTTCTTGTATCAAACGTCATTTTCCCTTCAAATGTACGAGTGCTCACAACTAAGTTTGAAACTTTTCCAGTGCGGCATGCACTTGACAAGCCATATTCTGGACACGCTGTTAACTGCACCGAAATTATCGCAGCGATAACAGCGGAAACAAATTCTTGTGATTTGCGATGTGGGCGCCCAGTAACAATTTCGACAGCAACACGACGCGATGATGTCATCATACAGGCCGCATGCCAGGGCTGCTTTTAGCGTAGACCTACCGTCGACTGACAAACGACGTCCATTCATCACTGTCTGTTCTTGTGACAGCTGAGGTCCCTGCTATGCCACGCCGTGCCGCACAGCTATACCAACAGACGCCTATGATCATCACGCTCATATACAAACGTCGGGCGTAGGTTATATTATGTACGAGGCTGCAGCTACTCGGGAACAACTGAGCAGCGCGGATTATTGAAGAAAAACGACTCAGTTTGTTAGGCCACACTGCCAGATCGGATTCTGAAGTGAATCACCACCGTACTCCATGCGCAGCAGTCGAGAGACCTGCTATGTCATGAAGAACACTGCCGTAGCGTCCATTGAGGCAACCGAGGCAGCCGCATCGGTTGTTTTTCATGGCTCTTGACTTGACAAACGTTGCTTTAATGAAACAAGGAACAATAAATAACACTAAACTGCCCGGAAAGGCCACTCTGAACACTTAAAACGCGTGAAAACCGTTTGGCGGCCGGGGCTCTGCCCGGACCCCGCTGGGGAGCTTACAGTGCTTCCCAGACTCCCTAACTGGTGGGCCGGGGATGAATGCCTCTCCCCAATAACCCACCCACTGTTGGCCATGGAGGCCTAGGACTTCGGTTTTTCCTTCGCCTCGGTAGAAAAAATCCTGGCTACGGCCCTGGAGAAGGCCAAGAGGACGTCCAAGACACACACGGAGCCACATAGTGGAATCCGATCGGCATTAAACGATTGTCGATCTGCACAGTGCACGAAACCGTTCGGCTTGACGAGCGCTCATCGACACAGCTACGCTTCATGCCACTGACGTTGATGATGACGATGATTATGTGGTGTAACTGAAGAGATGGGGCTTGAGTAACTTAATCGTTCTTGGCCATCATCACCTCATCCTGTGCAGTAGGGTCCGCTGCTGATTCGTTGCGATCAATGCAGAAAGTGGCTTCAGAAGTCAGAATTATTCACGCAATGCGACCGGCATATACAAGGCAGCAAAATTTAAGCGTAATTTTGCATAAGCTGCATACGTAAACATTACAGAGGACAGTGAACCGCTGCTCGAATTTCCGGACGTGTCTCGCGTTCTCAAAACTTTACACTGGTTGCCTTACGTATCTGGCTGTCGTTAGTATAGCTTACGGTTGCTTGGTGAACGGCCGGAGACTGAACGCAAATTACCCGCAGCAGCCTCATCAACTGCGGTTACCACGGCAACGCCATTATCAGCCTGGGGCCGCCATCTGCGTCCAGTATCCTACTGACTCACGCCAGCCAGATGTTGTGCAGTTCGTCGACTGGCCACAGCAACAACGTCATGGAGTTAACACTGGCCTACAGGGTCATCAGATTCAGTGAGGTCACTAGTTGCGATGACTGCCAACATTTTTTGAAGCGTCTGGTGCAATTTAAACAATTTATGGAAGCCTTCAACCTTAGTTCGTCTCGAACGCAACCGTTCACTATAGCCTATTTTCAGTAACTCTGTAACACCAAGCGGCGAAAGACAACATCCTGGTTGTCCCCGAAATATTCTAAATTAAGCCAAACGGACAGCTTAGTTATATTTCGCTTGCTTGTTTTCAGTGATATCATAACTTCGCAAGGACATCACTTCGTTAACTGTGTAGTGTTAAGGACCAGTTTGCAGTTTGCTCGGTTATGCTGTAAGTTATGGAGGTGTCATTGTTATTATTATAGGCCAATGGCTATCACAGAATGCATGTCTCGCTGCTGTTCTTCTACAGCTGCAAATTCCTATAGCTTTTATACTTACTGCATAACTATAGGCTCTCTTTCAATAGGCTATGCAACGCAGCGGTGGCAGATAAATATTAATTTTACGACTACTAGAATGTGATTTTTTGTTTCACTATCATTGCTCGCGCGACGCGTAGCATAGCGCGGCTATTGCTGTTGCAACGTGTCTGTCCGTTCGTCACACGCCGGTATAGTATCAAAACGGCTAAAGATATCATAAAACCTTCTCGGCCTTGTAGACCCACCATTGTGGTTTTCTAATACCACATATGGTTGCGAAATTCTAACGGGGAGGGATTAAGCCTGTCACTCGGGTTGAGTCTTTTTTGGTCTGAAAACGCTTAACAATGGCAGTGCTCGAGAGTAAACGACCCTTGACCGTCATCGTAGCCCAATGAAAGTTGTACAGTTAATAAGAAACTAGGGGTCTGGGATTCCAAATACGTAATTAGTTTACACCTACTACGTACCCGTCACGTGGTAGCACGCATGCGCACTGGTAATTTCGCGATTTTCGACTGAAATCGCCATTTATCTCGGAAACGGTACGAGATAGGCTCATGGTTGCTACGGAACGTTAATAGGAAATCATAGGTGACGGATCGATCCGTGTCGGTTCCGATGACCTTGAGTGACCACTGATCCGGATTTCAAGGTCATGACATTTTCTGAAGTCGAATGTCAGGCTTAAATAAAGTAGGTTCTTGTTTTGTTGTTATTCGCTGAGGTGGCTCAGTGGTAGAGCACTTGCTTCACATGTAAGAGGCCACGGGTTCGAATGCCGGCCGTCAGTTCCAGTATTTTTTACTTGGAACGCAAACTGACTGACCCGATTATCTAACATGGCGTCGCGCGGCCGGGTTTGTCAGCATCAGCTGAGCTTCTCGTATATACTATTATTATTAGGCTTTCTCTCTGTAGGCATGCTGTCTCTGAAATAAAACTTTCTGACTCATTGTTTGTAAACGGAGTCAGTTGACGTCTGCGGATTTTCAACTTGTTGCGAACCTGATTCTGCAAGCCGATGAGTCCGACGACCACACATTAACACACTCGGTGAGTTCAGTGTCGGTCGAATGCCTCAATGCCGTACGTATACATACGTGTAGATAAGTGCGCGCGCGTTTTTTTTATCAACAAAAAGCGACGACAGGTTCCGGCCGTACTGACTGCTGCTCAACGCCGATAACGAACGACAGAAAAAAATGGAGCAAACAAAGCAAACCATTTCCGGTCCTTATCGCTGTCGCGATAAGCGCCATTCTGATTCCTTAAAGCGACAGAACGAACGCGCATGAAGTACTCGCTGCTAATACGAGTCGGCAGTATGTGACAAATTGACTTTTGTTTGATCACAGTTACGATTTCTTTAGGCAACGTAAATCAACGAAATTGCAATGCACGATCCGAAGTGATGAAGTGGCATGCTGTAAACAAATCCTTCAATGTGTCGTGCTTACAACAAGCTAAGTAACGTATACAATTAAGTGCCCGTTGTCGATACTAGCGTAGGGTTCCGGAGCTGATCTTGGTCCTTGGCGCAGTCGGCCCGCAGGTGTCCGAAGCCATAAACCCGGCTGCCATTAATTTCCGCCACTAAAGGCCCGCGGTAACGTTCCCAGCAGCAGAACATCACCGCCCTTTGGCCGGCAACAAATTATACTGCTTGGTGACAGAGACATATGGATGTGAACAACTTTCCCGGAGTCGATATGCAGCCACGACCAGAATCTAACCCGTCCGATACCGTACGCGTTGTGCCACAACTCAAGTAAGTAAGTAAGTAAGAACAGGCTTACACCCGGTGCCTATAAGCATACGTCACTAAGCGCCTCATCTTCAATCATCCAAAACAAACAACTACGCTTCTAAAAGTCGCTTGAACCGAACGAAATCGTATGTCAAACGCAGCGTGAGTGGCATTTCGTTCCGAATTCGCAACCAAAACAACCGAAAAATAAATTCTCCATACGTAGTCCTCGAGCACCGTTTTTTAGCAGCCTCTGTTTGTTACAGAATCCTGGCAGAGTGAGGCCGACAGCTGATGATGCTTACATCTTGCACGCCAACAAACTAATGGTTTCACTGCTGTAAGCTGGGATAAATAAAACTGATTAGATAACTCCAGCTGATAAGGTACCGCATCACGGTTTACGAATAAAGGAACTGACATACAGGTGAAACTTAAGGTGCTGCTACGTCGCATTCAGACTCAGCCTGACACAAGGTGTTTTTGCACTATTTAACACCAAAGCGGTGGTTACAACTACAGTACGATTCGACTTCGATTCGACGGCCATTCAACTGTCGATCGTACTTGTAACCACGCCCAAGGATTAGGGTCCTATGCTGACTTGATCAGTCGAGTTGTTACCGGGGAGATGGCTGCCGATAACACGTGGCTAGCAACTTACGGTGAACGACCCACCGCGCCATGGGAGAATTATAACACCTTTTGTGCATAATAACAATGAATTATCATACACCGGTACGGTCTATACAGATCGCAAGCTGAGATTCAACTAACGCATCTGCAGCAGCTGCAGCAGCTAGCTCGCCGGCAACGCGTCGCGTCCAAATAGGGGCATCGCATCAGCAGACTACACGCGCTGCTGAGCGCCACAGCTAGAGAACATTACTGCATTATAATATGCATATATGTAACATATATATAGCTGCACATTGAAGATAACGCAGACATATTCCCCCGTGCCATACGGCCGCATGATAGAGTCGTGTCGAGTTGGATCGAGTCGCGCGACGGTGTGGCAGCAATCCCGCAGCATCTTTAATGACCCAACAGGTTTCTGAAGTTTTGGCCGCTGCACCTCTAACAAGCTGTGCGGGAGGCCGCCACGCCACAATATGCTCCCGCCCCTTGCATGCAAGTTGACCTTTGACCTTTTGATTTTGAAAGTGGTGTCCGAGTCACGTGTGTGTGACGTGGGCTACCTCTGTGCTAATTTTAGTCTTCCTAGGCCTCTCTGTTCTCGACTTAGACAAGTTGTACGCGACAGACGTCAGACGTCAGACGCGCATCATCGCTTAATGCCCCGATATGGAGGCGGCGGCATAAAACGGACGTCTCCGTCATACTAAATGAGGTCATAAGTTCTAGAATTTAAGCAAATCTCACTTAAGAATTTAAATGCTTGCGACTTTTTTCGCGTGCACAGACGCATAACACCTTCAGTGAAAAATTTGACGAGGTAGAGGACGACGTCTTTTTGCATAATTTGTTGCGGCGCACGCGAAAAAATGGCTCAAATTTCGACCGTACGTACCAGGTACGATACGCAATTTATTTTTGAAGCTAAAATACGTATCATATGGGTGCGGTTAAACTTCCGTACCTAAAATACGTGCACAAATCATTTAGCATAAAGACCACAATGAATTTTTTTTTCGAATTCTGCTTCAACAAATTTACAAGTCAAGTGACAAACGAAAACCGCAAATTACTGGTTAGTACGAATCTTACCACTGTCACTGTCACTGGCCTTCTCCATCCAGTCGACGTTCGCCTCTATATTATTATGCCCCCGCCCCTAAGGTACGGGGCATTAAGCGATGATGCGCGTGTGACATCTGTCTGTATGACGTCTGTCTGTCGCGTACATGGGGCCAAAGTCGAGAACAGAAAGGCCTAGGAAGACTAAAATTGCCATAGCGGTAGCCCACGTCACACGTGACTCGGACACCACCTTCAAGGTCAAAAGGTCAAAGGTCAACTTGCAGGGGCGGGGGCATATTGTGGCGGCCTCCCACACAGCTTGTTTCACTGACTTTGTCGATCAGATGCATGTTAGCGTGGACGTATCGACAATTCTTTCAAGTGTCGTAATAAGTAACGTATAATGACGTATCATACGCGTATTTTGTCCGCTGAACCAATGTACAGTCTAATTTTGAATTGGCTGAATCGAGTTGTCACTCGTCCTGCCACCAGACTTCGTCGCGGTTTATATGCGGTGGTTACAACTACGATTCGACTGCGATTCGACCACGATACGTCCATTCGACGTCCGGCGTCACGACCGGGCTGCTCCGCTGCGGTCTAAACAAGCTGTGCGCGTGGCGACACAATATGCCCCCGCCCCTGTCCTCCAAGTGAGCGCCCAAGCGCCTCGTGCGCCGCCGAGCAGACGCAACGTAGCAATACTTTCCCACGCTGAATACGTTCCCACGCTGACCGCTGCAGCCGCCTTACGCGTTAAGGCCGCGCTGAGTAAAGCGGCCTGGTGACCTTGACCTTTGACCTTTGACCTCGAAAGTGGTGTCCGAGTCACGTGTGACGTGGGCTATCTCAGTGCCAATTTTGGTCTTCCTAGGCCTCTCTGTTCTCAACTTAAGCCCGATGTACGCGACAGACAGACGTCAGATAGACAGACGTCAGACGTCAGACAAAAGCATCGCTTAATGCCCCCGTCTATTACGAGCGGTTATAATAAATAAATAGGTCAGCGTGGCTGCGGGTATCAGGTCGGCGGCCCGTGTTACGTCACTGTGCATTTAATGACCTTTGATAGGCAGTCGAACGCCTGTCGAATCCGACGTCGAATCGTAGTTGTAACCATGGGCGGCGCCGCGGATTTTAAGGTGGGGTACTCCGGGGTAGAAAACAGGATTCGCGAGCGGAGCGAGCGAAAAAAAAATTTTTGTACCCCCACTTTTCCAAATGTGGGGTACAAGCAAACAAATATCAGTAGGGGTATATTGAATATATTGAAATTTGCTGTCTGGTTGTCGCATTAATAAACATAGGCAGGCCTAGGCCTATGGTATTATGAATCAGGGAAAGAGACAATGAATTAATGAAGAAGAAGCAGGAAGGTAACTGGAGGCCAAAGATATTTGGCAGTTATGCCTACTGAGCGATATGGACAGCCAGTTTACTGCTGCGTGAGCATGTTGGCATGTAGATTTGAATAATGCAGCAGTCCAGTGGGGGTGGACCGTGGAAACACGACCCAAGTCGTCTTTTCAGATATCATTAACTTGGCAGGTGTCGATTAGAGTCAGGGGAGCTGAAATTCAGTCACTTGTACAATACTGAATAAAGACTGTCTGCTGTAGAAGCAAAATCATTTTCATTGGACCACCTGTACCCCCTTGTACCCCGCTGGTCCCAAAAGTGGGGGAACATTGTCCCCCTAAACTGCCCGGTTGCGCCGCCCACGGTTGTAACCACTGCGAGGAGGGTAATAGCGCTGGATCGGCGGTTTGCGACTTACCACGAGTTCGGCGAACTTGGCGTCCAGTTCGGCCTCGTCGGTCGGCATCGGTTCCGCCGCCTCGATAGGCACCATCTGCAGTCCGCCGTTGTCGGACGCGTTGTACGATATCTCCGGCTTACTGCCGCCGAGAAACCAGCACAGGCGGTGTCGCCACGGCATCTTTACTGGAGGACGAGCACCTGCAAACGCACGCACAGTACATATATGCCGACTACAGATACTGAAGGAATGATGCAGATGAAGAGTCACTTGCTTATTGACGGCATTTGGCACAGCGAACGCAGAAGTTAGGACTTTTATACTTTTTAACTCGATAAAATTCCAAATCTTGCAGTTAGGCCTACACACGACAGTTTAGGTTACCGATTTTGTCGATGTCGAAGATGCATCATACCGGGGATGACAGTATTATGTCTGTACCGTAAATCAAATTATGCATTTTTGGCAAACCGTTTTATGTTTATTTTAGAACGAGCCATACTAAGTTTATGAACGTTGTTGCTATTACCTAGATTTTATTTATTTTAATTCGTGGACATGGACGTTTTTAAGTCCGTAAAAACGTTAATTAAAAATTAAATTAACATCATGGAATTTTATTTTGATCAGCAATGAGTGGGTGCAGACTGCAATATGGCCAATGTACCAAACAATCGTCACATAACCGTACCAGAAATTAATCCAATTATACATGGAACAAGCTGTAGGCGGGCGGCCGCCACGATATGCCCCGCCCAGGCCTGCAAGTGGTGACAAGATATACGTCATATACGCATATGGATAGGTCACCATTACTGTATGTCCATGTTGGCCTGCCAGTACAATCAACCAAAGCGGCCTGGTGACTTGACCTTTGACCTTTTGACCTTGAAAGTGGTGCCCGAGTCACATGTGACGTGGGCTACCTCTGCCCATTTTAGTCTTCCTAGGCCTCTCTGTTCTCGAGTTAGGCCCGATGTACGCGACAGACAGACGTCAGACAGACAGACGTCAGACTGTCAGACAAAAGCATCACTTAATGTGAGTGAGTAAGTAAGTATATTTGTACACGGCGCCCAAAAACAGAGAGTCACTAGGTGCGTGATCAATCGTTGCAAAATGTACCCGCCTATTAGGGGCGGGGCATAATAAACGATATGACACACTATGAAAGTTTCTACCAAAGGCTATCACAAGACTATCTGTAAGTTTCTTAGCTTATTCGTCATAACAGGTAATGCGACAATTCTTGAGGAGGACTCCACGACTGAGTTTGTTTACACGTACACATTTCAAGACTGACACGGGAATGAAGTTTCACAACTATCCTCACCCATGTTGTCCCTATCTCCCACTCCCATCGATTTTCTCATAGAAAAGAGTCTATCAAACATTCCAAACGCTGTAAATGGTAAAGTATAATACTCTATTAACTGCATAGTCTTCAAGTCAAGCATACAAAGGCATCACAAAAGGTAATGCTCAGTCAGTACAGTTAATGACCAAGCTCACTCAACCAGTGTTCGAGAATACGTATTTTATGTTTTTTTCAGATTTCAAAAAAACATGACTTTTTACGTTTTTTTGAAATGACGTATCAAAAAGTCGTAAAAAGTCTAGCAAAAGTTTAGTCC
>Ga0049107_10000305_pt1 | contig 13922 bp, 7 predicted proteins | sample WorMetilPIANOSA1_FD_61187 | JGI IMG/M metagenome (GOLD analysis project Ga0049107, IMG submission 61187) | Marine gutless worms symbiont microbial communities from Max Planck institute for Marine Microbiology, Germany - Olavius ilvae PIANOSA.1 | ecosystem: Host-associated > Annelida > Digestive...
TAAAATTTGAATGGATAAATAAAATTCAATGATTTTTGGTGAATGCGATAACAGTTCACTCACACACCTTGGGAAGCATAAAAATTTAATATTGTTCGTCAGATGGCGCCACAAAGGCTATGTATTTTCACCCTTGTTACATTTCTCATTTTACTTACTCGCATAGGCCTACAATTTTACGTTTTCACCAACTTAAATAAAGTTCTATGGTAAAATCGTCTGGTTTTGTTAGTGTTTGAGTTTATAATAATATTTTGCGAATAACTACCTGTTTTTATAAAAATAGCACTTTCCAAGTTGTCTGTCTGTGACAAGAATGTTGATCTATGTGGCGCCATCTAGCGTGTTAAGTGTTTATTATGACAAAATTTGCATCACACCACTTATTGTTGTATGTAGTTTACATGTGCCAAAAATCTTTGAATTTTACCTATGCATTCAAATGTTACCAGCAAAATGTAAGTGGCTTCACTTTTGCTGGGCCACCCTGTATATGGCTGTACTGGGACATGACAAACTTTGACGTTGCCCAGCTTTACTATATTATGGAATATCTAAATAATTGTTTAATCTGTCATGTACATTAGAATACATCATGGCATTCATGTAATGATAGTTGCTAATTTATTTAGGAGCTATTTAATCCCTTCATGTAGATAATAAATAATTTCTAATGATATTTATTCCATTTACCCACCTATTTACCGGCTTATCATGGTTGTTCTGGAATATTTGCTGTTAAAACGAGTGTGTGACATTTATTCTGCTGCAGCTGCAAAACAGATGTAGTGATGCCTGTGTAATTGTTTGAATAGTTATTTAAGTGTGACTGTTTCTGTGCTGTGTAAGGATATGTCGCACTTAAGCAGTTGCAGAAATTGTGCTGATAACAGTATTATTTACACTTTGACGTATGCATTTTATACATGTAGCTTTGTGCATTGCATTGAGCCGTAATTAATAAAATGTATTCTGCAATATATTTTTGTTGTTCCATAGGCAATTCAATTTTATGTAGGCAGTTGTGTTAGAATACCGGCTAGATATCGTAAGAGTCCACAAACCAAAGTTGACGGCTTGACGCGTAAGAACTGTATCGCTTTCAGAAATTTTTTAGCAACCACTGAGGACTTTGCTATTTAAAAGTCGTACTAGGAAATTCTTTCAACAACTTTTGTGCAGTGTGTCCTTTCGGCAGATGCAAATTGTTGCCGAGTGACGCTATAGCACCGTCTTTGCTGTCGGCTGGTGTAATTGTCCGTCCGTCTGTCCATCATGTTCCTGTACTGTATTCAAATAGCTAAAGATATCGTCAAACTTCTTTCTCGGCCTGGTAGCCCCATCATTCTAGTTTCTTGGGGACCTCCGGCGGTACCCAGTTTCAAGGGAAACCCCCTGGGCACGGGGGTCAAATACAAGGGAAAATTTGCAATTTTCGACTAAAGTCGTGGTTTATCTTGGAAACGTTACAAGATATGTCCATGGTTGCTATGGAACGTTAATAGGAAGTCCTAGGTGGCGGATCGATCCGTGCCGGTTCCGATGACCTTGAGTGACCTTGAAAGGCGGGACGCGATGGGTCAAAGTTTTAGGCGGATCTACTTACTAAAGCTCATTATCCAAGTTTGACCTAGAACGACCAAATTCGGCAGGATAACAGACGCAGGGAGGGGCGTATTTCTAGGGGTTCAGCCACGCCCCCGCCGCAAAGGGGTGGTTCCCAGCGCTCCCAATTTTGGGGGTTCTCTTCTATTCGGCGTGGTAAAAGATGTGGGGAGGGGAGTGTAGCCACGCCATTGCTTGTGAAGTTGTGCACACGCAAGAAAACAAGCTTGTCAGTGACAGCTGAGTTTCTTTTCTTGTTAATTAAAATGCGCTCCTTGGTAAATGTTTAGTAACTTGACAGTGATGTGAAACGTGTCATTGTATACTATCAATACACATTGCAAAGTGCAGTAGGCCTAAGTATGGTGCGAGGTGAAAACTGATGCATGCTTTAGGAAGCTAGGATTATAAGGATATAGTTTGCCAAAAATTCTGAATATTGTTTTAAGTTTTTTTAAGTTACCAGGTATAGAATATTAAACAGGCGACAGTTTTTTGTGACACCGTGTAGAATTGCTGTGTTATTTTATGATCGATTAATCAAAGCAATAACAAGTCCAATCTGCTAGACTTTGAGGCCAGGGGCAGTGAGTACCGGATACTTAGCCCCTCTACATAGAACTCTTGCTTAAGGATTGTTTTATCTACTACAGAATTCGTTTGTTTTATTACCTTCTGTTTTTGTTGATTTGTGGAATGTTTGTGAATATACGCTGTACTTACCGTATCTTTTATTCTTCAATTAAAAATAAATGATATAAATATTTTAGATTAGTCGTTCCGTCTCCTTCGATTATTTTAATAATCGTTTACTTAATTAATCGATTAAAAAGTCGTTTCAGATATGATGTACAAAAGTAGGCCTACTGTTTTACTAACAGGGTTGTGAATATATGGAATAGTTTACCGAAACTGGGTTATCTCAGCTAACACATTTAAAAACAGATTGGATAAATTTTTGGCAGAATCAGGAAATTATTGATGATTTTCGAGCTCAGTTGGAAGGAACCGGAAGTCATAGTGAAGTATAGAGTTTGTGTAGGCATAGAGGCTTTGGCCTGCGCCTGTGAAATCTGGTTACGTCTATGTCTAAATGATTACTTGTTACATCTCTACTCCGGTCGATACCGGAAGTAGTATTTAGTGGGTGTGTCACTAGCGTGTGGTGTGTTTACCTGTGTGGTGTTAGTAGATTAGTCAATTTTTAGCTTAATGTTATAACTTTCATGAAGATGACTGACACAGAAATAATTTCAGAAACCACGGTAATCTGCTAATAATTAAAAAATTGTGCTCTACCGTAAAATTTGAAGTTCTTAAAGTGGTTTTGAAATTATCGCTCACTGGTCGACTTCGCTTACGTCTCGCCATCGGTTGGATCGTGTAATGTATGTCATTGTAAGGCGCATTTGGTCAATCTGCGCGTTTGAGCAAAAGCGCAAGCCAATTGCGCAAGCCTAACCTTAACTCTAAAACTTACCCAAACCCTAGCCCTAATCCTAACCTAACCCTAACCCTATTGCAAGTGCCCTGCGCGATTGATCAAATATTGCGCAATTCGTCATATAATGCGCAATTGATAAGTTTATCAGCGGCGCAGCGCGTTTGGTCAAACGCGCAATTGACCAAATGCGCGCTACATCATCAACATCTTCTTCAGCCTTTGAGTATAGGCCAAGATGGCCTTTTGGCTGTTCACCAATGGTCTTTGTAAAAATGTCTGGATCCAGTGATAAACAGCTGTCCCAGTATTTGTCCAACCTTCCTTTAAATGCATTCAGTGATGGAGCGGACACTACTTCTTATGGAAGACTGTTCCATAAGTTGACAACTCAGAAAGAGAATATTAATGACGTCTCAGATGTGTTGAATACTGCCTCTTGAACAATTTATAGATGGCCCCTCAGTGCTTGGTTGTGTACTTAGCATAGTGGTAGCATGTGTGACCGCTAGGCTAAATACATGTTCACTGGCCTGATCAGCGTAACGACCTGGGTTCGAATCTGGGCCTATGCACGAAGTTAGGTCAAGTGAATTCAGGCACGTATGCTATGGGATTAAAAATCCTGGGCAACCAACCGTTTCCAAGCAGTATAAATATAGAATAATATATTAAGTCGTATGATGCTGCTGATGAATGTATGTCATTTTTTAATTGTTCTGTCTCTGAGGCAATTCATAGTAGGATAATGTCAGACAATATATTGTTTTGAGACATTTGCAAAAAGCATATCTGAAGAACTGGTCAGCTTGTTCTCCATTGATGCTGCTATATTTTGAGATGTTATAATGGATATTGGTTGTTATTTCAGTTTTTTCTAGTTAAGTTAATTAAGTATTTGTATTTTATTTTGGTTGTTTGGTTGATTTTGTACTACCATTATTGGTGAAATAAAGATGATCATAAATTTGGTACCAACACAATCTGGGAAGGTAACCTTAGGTCTGGCATCGCACTGGCCATGCATCACAGACGATGTGGTTTATCCACCTATGGGCTCAATGGCCAAAGACAGGGAGATGAGCAGTCATGCATATGTCCTTTGGGGTGTGGCAGTATTTACCTTATCCCTCAGTACTGACAGTCGAGCTTTCTTTTGTGTATTGTTACCGTGCAAGGAATAGCCTACATTCCATTCAAATACTTATACACTTCAATGGTAGCACCTCTCTCTCCAATATACAAGAGATGGCAAGTCCATAATTTTCCAGCATTTATCATATGGCATGTTGTTCAAGCCACTAGCTACTTTAATGGCACGTCTCTGAACAAATTGTAAACATTGGCGTACTCTAAATGTGGTCGAACAAGTGACATGAATAGCCTCTTGACAGTGTCATAGTCCTTGTAAACAAACGTTACGTTTATAAACTCCAGAACCTGATTCCCTTTAGGCTTTAGCAACTGCATGTCCAACGTGGACAGAAAATTTGTCGTCAATCCAAACTCCCAGGTCTGTCTCTTTAGAGGCGGCACCTAACGGAATTTCAGTGTCATTATCTTTCATGGTGTATTCTGCTCAGCTATTACTGCATCCTAAATGCATTATTTGCTCTTTTTGAATTTAATCTTCCACTTCCCAAGATTGCTGCTGAATACTTTCTAAATCTAACTAGTTTCTTGCAATCTTAGGGAGGTTGCCAATGTTCTTCCAGTTTTAGTATCATTTGCATACATGTAGATAAAAGACCACACTGTCTGGCATGTCATTAATATAACATAGAAACAACACTGGCCTAAGACGGATCCTTGCGGAACCCCACTCAATACGGGTGCCCATTGAGAACCAGTTCATCCTACCAAAACCCCTGATGTAGTTCAGTCAGAAAGTTTTTAATCCAATACAGTAATACGCCCTTTATCCCATAAGACTGTAATTTCAGTAACAAACGATGATGAGGTACTCAGCCAAAGGCTTTCACCAGATCCAAGTAGATAACATCTACATTACCTCCTCTATGAAGTATTTCAGTCCACTTATCTAATACTTCTAGCAACTGTCTGGTGCATGATCTACCAGGTACCAACTACCATCTACCAACTGTGCTGCTTATCAGATAGAAAACCATCATAGTTTGTTTTGCTCACTTCACTGACATAGTTAGACAACACTACGCTGTTCTTCTCTACTGCATCTGACGCAAGAACCTACATCTCTAGTTTTACTGAGGCAGTGAGGTTGTTGCTCCTTTTGGCTTGGAAATCTTATGGGCTAAAACTAAGGTACAAAACTTGGGTTTTGGTGCAGCGTCGACCAGCATATCATCGTCATCATCAGCCAGCATATCTGTTGATGCTGAGACGTGGCCGCGACTTTAGCCCAGTGCATGTCCCCCATGGAACAGAGGGTTCAGGTGGGGTAATATGTGTTCGATATGGTGACCAGATTTACCAGCTGTGTTGATGTAGAGTGGTGCAAGGGAAGGGAGGAGGAATTGAGGGCCTTGTGCTGTTTTCTATTATTCTGGCCATGCCTAGCTGTGCAGGCACTTTACAGTAGAACTGAGGAAGAACAGCCTCAGCATGAGCGTGAAGTGTGATCAGCCGATCATGACCCCACCACCTGCATAGGCCAACTGCAGTGGATCACCATGATCGGTATGTCCATCCAGCTCACCAACCCACCAGCACAAAGGCCAGAGCAACTTGCACAGTGCCCCTAAACTTTGCTGTCGTTTGTGCAGCATCACATACACACCAGTTTAAAGAGGACACCGGCAAACCCTCTTGGTTCATCCCAGGAAATTACACCTATAGGCCTAACATGCCTACTGTAGACGGATGACCAGACCCGGTTTTGAACCCGGGTTCTGTCACACTCCAATGAGCACATATGGATACAAGGCGGAATGTTAAAAAAAATGTTATTGCAATCGCATTAAGATGGTATTATGTGGATGTGACCTATGTGGATGACCTACATTGAGAAAAATGCATGTTTGCTCAGAGGGGGAATAAGAGCAGCTGTAAAATGATGACAATGAGATCCCTCGGATTGAGCTGCGACTGATATTTCAATCTTTAACTGCATGTGTCTGATACTTATGTAATGCGTGTGAGTAGTGCGTTATGTTGTGTACTGGTTTTAGGTTACAAAGGGAGTGGAAGCTTTAAAAGCCTGCGTTGCAAAGCTTAAGGAGCAGAAGAGAGATTTGTTTGCACTCGGTGATACTGAATACATTTTTCTGCAGTTCAGTTTCAAGAAAGTTTCACTGCAGCGTCAGACAACCAAAGTGTATGCACTTTTTATGCTTTGATGGCAATATGCTAAACTGCAGAAGCAGCATGTCTGAGCATCATTGTGTGTTTATGTCAGCATAATGTCTAGCCAAGTTACTGTGAATTATGAATTATGAATGATGTTGGGTTGTGTAGACTATTGCCAAATTCTCTGGTTGATGAGACGACAGCTGTTTGCCTTTTTGTCAGCGATGTTGACCGCAACGACCGAGACTACAGCGTCACTGTAGACAAGTATCGTGAGATGCTTGACCAGGCAGCCGTCAAGCCACAGATAGATGTATAAATTGTTGTTTCAAATTATCAATATTAACAACTGTGAAGTGATGCATGTGGAATATAATATATACATATACTTAGCTTTGTTTTAAGTGGTAGAGATTTTTGCCATATTGCCACTCACCAGAGGTTATGCTGGATCACTGTGATTGGCTGTCAGTGCCCATGGACAGCATGTTTGCTCATTTTGTAGGTGAATATTTTTCCTTGCCTATGCCATGCAGGGTGTAACTAACAGTAGTTGTTTTGTGAGATGTATTGGTGGTATGCAGAATGTGAAATTTCTGTAAAATTTGTGTTGGTAATCATTTCCAGTCAGACAGCCTTGAAGATGAAGCTATTCGTTACAGATTCAAGTAATGTAATTTGTATAAACAATGAAAATCTTATTGTTTTCTGCAGACTGACACAACTGCTATAAAAAAGTTGTATATACACACCATGTCCACAAAGAAAGTAAACCGAGTGTTTTTTCCGCTGTAACTTTAATTTGTCAGATAGCTGCAACAGTTAACATTGAACGGTGCATGTTTAAACTATCCACTCCGCCATGTTGTATGTACACACACTGTCTTGTAATGGGGGTACTGGCGTCAGTGGGCTGATGAGAGGTTTGGCAACCCTCCCCCAAGGTGGATCCAGGAGCCTTCAGTGGTCAGAGATAGGGATGGAAGACCCCCAAGAGGACCCTCTGGCAGTGCACTGCTTCTGTGCCTATAGCGGGAGTGTACTGCTGGGAGATCTCCTTGGGGTAAGCAGATCCAGGGAATGTGACCTTCTGTCTCCCCTGTCTATTTATCCTAGGTTTTTCTTGTATGTATTTATTGTGTATCGTCACATTCTTTTTTTTGTTTTATTCTGCTACAATTTGATGCATGTTCATTGCTTTGGTTTAGTTGTCAGTACTTGCGCCCCCCCCCTCCGTTTGGCCACATCTGTTTTGTGGTGCTGGTCATGAGAAAAGGAGGGGAGAGCAGTTGAAGTGGTCCCTGCCATTTAGGCTGTACATCGAAAGTTTTCCATGTGCACAGCTACCAGGACCAGTTCATACAGCCCGGTTGGGCTGAGTGTTTAAAAAAATATTTGGCCTAGGTTTGTATTTTGTGTATTTATTTGTATTGCTTTAATTTGTTTGTGTGTCCCCATCCTTTTGTGTTTCCCTGGGCAGTTGAGTCATCTCCCTTACAGTTTTTTTTGCGCTGGCATAACTAATTTAAATGAGCCTCCTAGAGCTTTTGCTACCTCCACTATAGCATGGGTTAGGAGCTAGTTCCATCCCCTTTGGGCCGTTGTAAACAAAAGCAATGCAGGTTAAGGGGGTTAGTATGTCACTGGCCCTCCATTACTGAATGGGAGATGCACATCACTGCTCAGGGCCCCCGTCTCCGAAATGACCTATACTGTGTCGAGTGGGACGTTAAACTCTACTATACCAATACCTGTCTTGTAATGTTATGAGAGACAGAACTGTGACAAGGTGAAGTGGATAATTTTTATGCCACATTGTTAAGCATTTACGGCTAATGCTACGTACCAAATTTTATGTTTCTTGACAACTTTTAAAGTTATTGTCAAAATGAAAACATTTGGCTTATTTTCTTTGTGGACATGATGTCTAAATATTGAAATATTAACACAGTGTAATGCAGTTTCACAGTAAGAGTAAGAAAATGGCTTGTACGTATTATAAGATTTCACCAACTACATGTACTGTCCACCATAATTGTTGAATCTAAACTGAATGTAAAATAACAATGTTGACAGATTGTGCCACTGAAACAGCTGAAGCTTGAATACAAAGAATATGAAAGTAAACGTAATCTGCTGGGAACGTATGACATGTTCCTTGCTGATGCTCGCATTATGCGTCTTCTTCCATCACATCTCGGAAAACATTTCTTCAAACGGAAACGGTTAGTTCTGTGTTCAAGACTTCATATCTGTTATTGAGTACTTTTTTCTCTTTTTCTTCCCGTGTTTATCCTCCTCTCCTGGAAGTTAATTTTTTACTTAGCAAATCTGATATGATAAAAAGATCTTTTGCTTGTTTTTGATAAGTTTCTTCCTGTTGCGGACTGAACAAACCGGGTGCACCAAAAAATAGCCCCTCAAAATTATGCTAATTTTTCAAGAACTGTAGTGAGTTACAAATAAAATTTTACACACTAGTTACCCATTCAATTACTCGCGAATCTGGAAAGTTTCATTACATTATCTACAGAATTGACAAAATTACGCTGCTTTTAGCCATGGCAACCTAGCAGATGTGACATTATCAGAAACCGTCTCAACTATTCAAGACTGCACAAACGCAGTAAGTGTGAACGTTTTTTTGAGTAGAGAAAAAACTCAGAATGTCTTCCGTCACCATTTATGTACCCTGTCAAGCTATTTCTAAAACTTGAGACAGCTTTATTAATTGGACCTAACTGTCCCATATCTTCTCTAATGCGAATTTTTTATTCAGAAAGTTTTGGATTTTGGAAAATAGCTTCGAGCATCGCTCCCCAGACGTGACATCTCCCTGATATTCAAATTTGGAGAGTTGTTAGGTGGCCACTGTTCCTTTTCAATCATTTGCAGACATTTCTTAGAGGCATTGTTGAGCAACACGTGCAGTGCACTCAGAGCCCCATGCGTCTTGCTGAATCTACTGCTTGGGCTTGACAGCAGTTGGTTGCACTCTTCAATGAACTTCCGAAGCAGAAATCACAGTTTCCAAAAATGATACCACTAAAATTACGTCAGTCATTGTCGTGTAAAGCTGACTTTGCTTTTTGTTGAAATGAATGAGAATTTGTTAATTCAAAATTAGACTCTCCAAAATCTTCAGGTAGCTGCATTTAAATTACAGTAGCTTTCTCATTGTTAGCTGCACCAAAATATAACTTACGTGTACAAGCGAAGTATTATTCAAACTTGTTGACACGAGTTGTTTCAACCAGCATCCATGAATGCATTTGAACTTGAATACGATTTTGTACACGTAAGGGCGTTTACCTATATTCTGTCATGAGTTCTGGCAAAATGAAATTTGCAGTTTTAGAGCTATGAATGTCGCCCTTACACTGAGTTTTAAACTGATAAGTTTTTAACATTTATGTAATTTTATAAACGTTCAACACTTCTGCAAAATATTAAAAAATTTACTTAAACTGTTGACGATTTATCAGCAAAAGATTATAGGGGGCTAATCTTATTGGCATTTTGTAATTTAGGGAAATGAATTACAAATAAAATGGATGATAAATTTTTAGTTTTATTAGCTTTAGAAAAACTGCATGTTAAGTCAGTAATTTTGTATAATATCAATGTATGCTCATTGTTTTTGACATCAACACCACGAGCACAGTATAAAATTTTCAGTGGTTAACTGCTTAGCGCTACAAGTTTATAACTTGTACACAGGTTATGTGTGTTGTTTTGTGTTGCAAACTAGTTTTACAGTTTTTTTACTGATGTTGCTGGGATTCTGTTCAGTAAACCTCCTATCCTCTGATGTTGCTGCATGCGTTCAATTGCAGATTTCCACTGCAGGTTAATATGACATGCGGTGATCTGAAAAAAGAACTGCACAAAGCCATGAATACATCGTGCTGTACTTTTGCCGGCCGTGGCTCCTCAGGGTAAATCTGTCGGCTGATAACGCCAGTTTTCTGACTTGCTGACGTAGACATATAAAAATATTTCTAGAAATATCTGAAGACTTCACACCTCTGCCAAGGCAATGCTGATCACGTAAAATTCTTATGATACATCCTATACCACTGTCTCATCCATCCCTACATGCATTCTTATGATACACCCTCTACCACTGTCACATCCATCCCTACATATATTCTTATGATACACCCTCTACCACTGTCACATCCATCCCTACATATATTTGCTACCAGGACCGTAGTAAACCTTGCATTGCATTTATTAATCTGACGTCCGCAGTGATAAAAATTCCTGATCTGGATTGTGATCTAGGTCAGCTCTACCTCCGAGAACTATTGAGGAGTGAACTTACTTACTGACTTACTTACTTACTAAGATCCAAAAGGTTTGTTGCCAGTGAGACAATGCACGCCTCAACAGCAACTTCTGGAGTTATTAACAAAGATCGTTGAATTGCCCATATCTCGCAGTATTAAGAATTTCTTTCAAAACGTTCCTGTGCCTGAATCATGGTCCAGATCACCACTAAAATCATCTCACTCCTGCAGAAAATCGTCAGAATTCTTTGACAACTTTTTTAGTTATCCTTCTGAGAGACAAACACGTGTAGGAAAAATACAGTGTCTTGGCAGAGGCCAAAACTATTCTGCTCCGTTGTTGTTGAGTCACTACCGTGTATAATGTATTTGTGCCAACTGAATATTTTTACAGTTATTTGTCTGGCAAACCTTTGCAGATTACTGGAGTGGTATTTACTGGTATTGTAAGCCGGATGCCATTTCTCTACTCGTGATGCCCTACCAGTTTTGTCACCATTTAAGACAATCAATAATCAGCAATTTAACTGATTTGGGTTTAGCAAGCTGCATTGTATCAGCTGCTAATCTGTTGTCTGTTGTTTATGTCTTTTCTATCTGTCTTTGAATTTGACAGTTTAATTGCACAAATTGCTGCCTTATTTATAAAATTTATTTTCGCTTTTAGACTGAAAGATATATACTGATTCTGATAATGTGAAACATTTACTGATGCAGATCGGTTATTTTTACACAGTAGTTTTTGTTTCGGTAATGTCCACGTGTGCAGGCAGATGACAGTTGGAAAATTGTCGCAGACCACGCAGCAAGTCGCTGACAACATTCTGTGTTGTGTTCGGAAACTAGCGTCGTCACTTCCTGGTGGCTGGAACAACGTTCGCAGCCTGCACCTCAAGGCCCAAGACACTCCCTCCGTTCCAGTCTATGTGTCTTTTGGTAATGAACGTTAAACGTTGTCATGTTGCTTGTGAGTTGCCCTGTGCAGTTTCACACAAGAACTTTTAACGTCCAGTACATCGTTGTTTCTGACCCAACCCACAGGCCCTGCTTCTCACACCAGCAGTTGGATGACCTAGCCTAGAACAGTCTGTGGAAAAAGTAGGCTGGAAGCTGAAAGTTGCAGTACGACTACGTCCAACACCATCATCTTGTCGTTTTCCGATTTCCTCATAACCTTTGAATGCCAACAGAATGCAAACAGAAAATTAAGAAAATTGGGACTATGCAAACTTGTAAGTCTGTCGAAGTGCCCATCTACTTGTGTGTGCAAGTACCAGTTCATGCGACAGAGTGGTCAGACGTCAGACAGATTTTATTATCAGCGGCGCTGATAACGACAGCTCGTTATTATCAGCGCCGCTACATAGTACGGCGGCGCCGATATTGCAATGAGTTCGTCGTGGTGTGTGGGTGTGTATATGTGTCTGTGTGGCAGCATGTCTGGTTTGCCAATATTTATCCACGCCGACGACGTAAGTAAGTAAGTAAGTCTGAATATTTGTAAACGGCGCCGAACTCGCTAAACAGTCGCAACGGCGCCGGACGAACGGCGCTGAGCCCACCTGCCAGTACGGCAGTACGGTGGCGCTGATTTGTATCTCAAGAGACTACACAGTCCTTCTAGTTTCTGTTTTGATTTGTTGTAAAACAAAACATTGGTCTTTTAACTAAGGTTCGTGTGCAAAGTGCATGAAGTATAATAATCCTTTGACAGCGCGAGCCACACTATGCGGTCTGGTGTCTGCTGTCCAGTTATCATTATCACTAACTTATGCAGTTGTTCGTATGCTGTTGTTTGTTGCAGATTCAAAGGATGATGTTGAATTGCTGCAGCGGAAGCGAGTGAAAGTTGAGCAGGAACCAGAAGAAGTGTCGACAGTCGTTAGTGGTAAAGTAGTTGTGTCGACGCTGGGAACTGCACGTATTGTCGGAAGAAAGCAGCCGGCGACAGGGAAGAAAACCGGTCACAGGCAGCTGGCTAAAACCACTCCGAAGGATACAGCTGAGAAAGACAACACGGTGCAGAAGAAGTCGTCTTTGAAGAGACCTGATTCCAGCAAGATTGCTGTTAAGAAACAAGAGAAGGCTACAAAGCAGAAAAAAGAAACTGTTTATAAGGCATTGACTGAACAGCAGCGTGAGATGGCACAGAGATTGTCAAAACCTGCAAAGCAGTCTGCACCAAAGCAACCACCAAAGAAAAAGAAAAGATTAATTTAGAATTATTATCACTAGCTTTACCTGTCAGTTTCTGTACGTTTTAAGAAAATATTGGATGTTTTAGATAATATAGTTTGTACTTGTCATTCTGTTGTGCAGAATCAGATGTTGAAAATAATAAGAGATTTGAGAGCATTGGTATTAAAATTTGTGAAGTTTCACAAGCTGAATTCGTTGCAGATTCATCTCGAGGAATCCATCAGTGGTGAATTATTTGCAGTGCTTAAGCTTCATTACTTTGTAGCAGACTGTTCTAATGACAGACAGACTTTGTAATGTTACCCCTTTCTTACTTTATTTCATTGTATTCGTGCAACCACTGATGCAGACTCTTGATTAATGAAAACAGCACTCGGACGAGGCGCAAACACTGTCTGCTGGCTGTAGTAAGGCGGAGCCAAAAATTTCGCCCCGCCGTGAACCCCCTTCCTCGGGGAAGGACGGCCGAGCCCAGCCCCTCAAAAATGGAGGACCTATACCCATACGGTATAACAAACAGCAACTAGATTTTGCATGATGAAACTAGCTCCCGTCCCGGTCAAAAATTTGTGACAACAGTATGCTGATGCACGATCTGTTGGCAGTCGCTAACCTTTTGTTAGCATTACCACAAATGATAGGCAATTAAATCACGTTTGTGATATCGGCTTGCGTGACATGCGGTGATTTGTACTCTAGGCAACAATCACAAATCTAGATCAGGGCCACGGGGTCCAGGAGGTCAATTGACCCCCACTTTTTCAGGTGCGGGGTCCACATATCATATGGCACTTGACCCCTCACTTTTTGTCCGGTTTTTCCCTGAGCCGACCTATCAACCCTAAGCACAGCCCATGTACTTGTACGTCGGATGATGCTCGATGTTGTCCTGCAATGGCTAGAGAGCAAATTCTGATTGAATCCATAAACCTGCTGAAAATGTATCTGTTTTGACGGAGTCTGCGGCGCCTAGTGTAGTAGTGATCTTTATTTTAGTGCGCTGACTATAAATTTACTTACTTACTTACTTTACAAAAGAAGCAACTCAAACAATACATCATTTCGTGCAAAACTGTAGCAGATGCATTGAAAATTACTGTTTTAAACACAAAAACCTC
>Ga0049107_10000306_pt1 | contig 13910 bp, 11 predicted proteins | sample WorMetilPIANOSA1_FD_61187 | JGI IMG/M metagenome (GOLD analysis project Ga0049107, IMG submission 61187) | Marine gutless worms symbiont microbial communities from Max Planck institute for Marine Microbiology, Germany - Olavius ilvae PIANOSA.1 | ecosystem: Host-associated > Annelida > Digestive...
CAAAAATTTATCTCCACGAAGGGTAATAGACTGTTCTAAAGGATGTATTCCGAAATGACTGCAAATTTCCAGATAAGAGTCTTTGGCCATGGCACCGAAAATTTTAAAAAGTACTCTGTTATGTTATGTTGATTAGTTTGCAAAGGACGTTCACTCTCAAGTCATGCACAGATAGGTCAAATATCGCATCGCCATCACCAAGAAACGCAGCTTTGTTTCGCCTATATCGGGAAGTCATCATCCAGTACCGCGCGACGTTATACTTAAGCCCCGCGGTACTAGCCGTCGACCGGTGTCCGTCTGTCCGTCTGTCTGTCACACTCGTGTATTATAGAAGCGGCTAAAGATAGCTCCACCATTCTAGTTTTTTTAGGCTGAAGCGCCGTTACAAAATTCCAAGAGGACCCCTCAGTGGGGTGCAGAATAATTAGCACAAATGCGTCGCGCGGTTTGTCAATGATAGCTGAGTATGTCCTGAGTCCGGACAACCAAGCAGACGTATCGCACCCGCGGAAACACCCACGAAACACTGTTCCCAAACCGCAGTATTTCCGCGCGCTGGAACATCTCCGCGTCTCCCCGTACTGTAGCTGCTATTCATCCTTGCGACCGCAAGAAACCCGCCGGAAACCGTGTTAATATCCCCATTACCGCACCCGTGCAAATCTCCAGTAGTATGTACTTTGTAGGCCGAGTAATAACTGCAGGGCTCTGCGCTCACTGACTGCAGGCAACAAGCGAATATAATACGGTGCAATAATAACCGACGACGAATGATGATGATGATGATGATAATAATTCGTCATTCACAAAAGTTTTGTCCTACGCTAAACTGGGGTGCTAAGCCCAAATCTCTGGCTGTTACAGCACCCCTGCTCCAACGTGAACTGCCACTGCATTATCACATTATCACAAATTGTTCAATAGTTGCGTTTTAACCTCCTTCACAGTTACTGCGTCTGTCCGTATCGTCGAAACTGAGTTGCTCTCTATGTCGAAAATAAATTTTGTAGAAAATAAATAACTACACAAATTTACACAAACAGATGCTCATAAAGCAGTGATCGCGACTATACAGGGTTAGAGATAATATTGTGGACGTTCAGCATACATTATCACGTCATAAAAACGAACGGTAAGCAGTCGCGCGTGAAAAGTTCTTTGCACACGCCGCGATGACAGAAGCGCTATAGTCGCGCTAATAAATTCAACATCCAAACGTTACAGAGTGACAACTTCGCAGTAATTCACTTGAGCTTCATGGACAAAAAAATCTTCTAATATAGTTGTTCAGCGTTGAAGATATATACGTGTAAAAATAACGCTTCATTGTTCGCCGTATAAACTTTTTATCTCGGGGATGTTCGTAACGTATATAGTGTCACAAACCAGACATCATCAATAACAGATAATTGCGCTAACCTGTGGCTGCGTCTGACTCGCTGACTACAGTCATTGCTCAGTGAAATTCCCGCCAAACCCGGAAGTGGAGTGACGCTTGGCGACGTTGACGTCATCGCTGCTCTGCGATAGGCGGTGTTGCTGCTGGCACATAAAACAAATTATGACAATGTCATTATAAAAGACGCACACGCCGTTTTAAGAGCCATTTTCCAGGTAAACCTGGGTTAGCCGGTTGCCCAATTTATTTTCCAACAAGGCCAGATGCCTTTCCTGGCGCCAAACAGCAAAGGCACACGAGGACTTCACATTTTTTCCGCATCCACTACGACTCCTAAAGGGGAAGGGTCGTCACTCGGTTTTGCGACTATCACCCCCAAGTGTCACTAAAAGCAGGTATATAAAATGCACTGGCTGCTAATATGTAAGCCGAATTCGTTTGACTGAAGACTAAGGCGGATGAACTCGAAAACCTGACATCATTATGACTAATAACGAAAGTGAGAGGATATCTTGCCATATTCTATAATGGGCTAGTGGACATTCCCTTCACACTCTAGTACCAGACGCCACGGATATACAGCGTTATTCGCAGCAGAAAGCCATGGTGACAATAAACAATGAAATATCGCTGACAAACCGCGCGACGCGTTTATAGGTCAGTCAAGGTCACCAAACGTGGTACCATTTCATACGTTAAGTATGGTCTCCTATTAGTATATATGCTATAGTAACTTTGTCCGTAAGACAGATATTTGACTTCAAAAATGCCGTGACCTTGAAAACCGGCTTAGGAGCCCGTGTCGAAAAATATCACGACCTTAAAATCCAGGTCAAGGGTCACTCAAGGTCATTGAAAGTGGTACCATTCGACAAACTGCGTATGGTTTCCTAGTGTGCTATAGTAACTTCCCCCATAAGACGCACCGTTTTTGAGATATTCGACTTGTAACTCTACAGTGACTTGAAACCCGAGTTAGAGGTTACTCAAGGTCATCGGAACCTACACGGATCGATACGCCGCCTATGACTTCCTATTAACATTCTATAGCAACCATGGGCCTATCTCGTACCGTTTCCGAGATAAAGGCGATTTCAGTCGAAAATCGCAAATTTTTCCCACCCCGTGTATTTTGCTCTCCCGCTGAAAGGATTCCCTTGGAATTGGGTACCGGCGCTTGGGTCAAAAAAAACCACAATGATGGGACTACCAAGCCGAACAAGAAGTTTGAATATATCTTCAGCTGTGTGGATACAATGCGCCAACGTGACAGACAGACAGACGGGCGGACGGACACCGGGCGACAGCAAAGACCGCGCTTACGCATAGCGTCGCGCGGTAAAAATAAAAAAGCATGATGATATTCGACGTGCACATCGCACGTCGAATAGCGTCATGCACCGACTTATTCAACGTGCGCACGTGCGGCAGCCGGTACTCAAGTGTAATGCGCTACAGTGCCGGTAGCCGGCAGCACCACCTATCGAATATGGTTTAGGTTACCGGTCCCGAACCCTAAACCCTAACCCTAAAAGTAACAATAATGTATGCAGTACAAAACGACACCGAAATAAAGTTCAACGTAGTGTTATAATTTATTTTCCTAGCGCAGGGGGTGGGTATAGTAAAGGCGGGGACCACTGACGATCTAAGCGGGACCCGAGAGCAAAACAGGGTTTGGGTGGGGGTAAGTAAGTAAGAAGACTGAACGTGCGACGTGCGATACGCACGTCGAGTATAATTATCGATAAAAATGCATAAACATTGAGCCACACACTGTCACTTTGACCAATGCACAGCTATTTTATGGTATATAACAGGATCATATCTGTCAGCGACATTTATATCTTGCAAAGTGAATACCTCACAATAGGGGGGCACCAGGAAGACAATGGGCCTCCTATGTACGGAACAACAAAACAATGGATTAATATATCATAAAACTCCGTGTCCAACTTCGCTTTATTCTTTATCTTAATAGCTAATCTATACGTTCCAATCCTTCAGCACATTCGAACATGGACAGAAGATGTCTATTATAACGAACCATTAATTATATTATTCTGTTTTTCAGTTTGTTTGTCTAGGGGTCCCCAACCTCAGGGCCCTGACGCAGATGCATGATGTGTAATCGGACACTGGACACAATATGTCAGTAAATCTAGTCTACTTACTAATCCTCTGCTTGTCTGATTACACTGTTCTCTAATGTTTGTTATCATCAAACAACACCGACGATATATACCCAACGTATGATTCTATCGGATTAAAGACGGGCTTCAGCTGTTGTACTGCAGAGTGATGGGGAAACGACCATGGCGGCGGCGACCGTCGGTCGGCGTGATTTGCAGCAGCAGCAGCAGCAGCAGCCGGTTTCAGCGACAGGCGCCGATCAGACTGGTCATCGTCGTATTTGGCGACCTTCAGTCCCACGCCGTCGCCGTTACTCGCCTGCTGAATCTCCGCATCAAAAGCGGCGTCGGCGTCGGTCGACGAATCGTCGCGACTGGTCGCCGACTCGGCGAGGCGTGTGAAGTCGAACCGACGTCGCTTGTTGGGTGGACCGCAGCGCTCGGCCGGCGTCCGCTCGGTGGATCCTCGTCTGTCGTCGTCGAGGTTCGGGTCCCGCTGAAGCCGACGCGGACCGCAGCACGGCGACGTGTCACCGCCGACGACGTTGAGATTCAGAGGCTGGCATTGCGCCGCCGTTTCCACGGCTACCGGAGTCGGACGCCACCACTTCTGCAACTCTCGCACGGACGCCCGCCAGTCGCCGACCGACTGCGACCTCGACACGGGCAGAAACCCGAGCCAATCGCTCGTCGTCGTCGCTGTCTGACGCATCCTCTGATACTGATGCGGATCAATCAGCATCCGACAGTCAATGCCGAGCGCGCCGTAATCCGAGTACATGTTCTCCGTATCACAGCCGAAAACTGGTCGACTTACGTAGCGATGTTTATTGCATAAAAAAGAATTCCGAACGTTGCAGTGATGTGTTTCCGCCGCGATGGTTTTCTTTTACTGCAAAACAGGCCGATACGTCAACTATAGCAATAGTTTGTACACAGCCGCTGTCCGCCGTATGATGCGATGCACAACTGCTTAAGGAATGTCTTACATCCGCAGCTAACGAGACAAAAACTGAAATCCGTCTCAACTAATTGCAGTATACGGTGGTGGTCAATTTTGCCGGTTACGCTGCGATTGGTAGAGAGCGGTGGCCAACGAGCGGCCGCGGACACAGCTCGCTGCGGAGCCCAGGTGGCGGGCGGACGGGCGGCGTGAGCGACGTTCGGTAATGAATATTCTAAATAGCAGCGGGCGGCAGGCGTGGTCGGCGACGGCAATTAGCAGATAACAGACGGTGTCCGTGTCTCAACCGAGGTTCCTCGTATCACCGCAGTGGTGTCGTCTTCGCAACAGCTGACCCTCGCCGAGCGACACGCCACTGACACTTCGGACAAACGATCTTCGCCCATCAGCGGAATATACACTGCGGGGCGATTAGCCCACAGAGCTTTCCGGCGCACCGGCGGTTACTGTTGTCCTGCACTTGTGACATGTCGTAACGTCCGCAGAGTTCCTTCCGACTCGGAGCTCGGACTGAGACTCAACAGTGGATTATCACCGTAACACGCCGTGCAAACATTGCACGTTCTAGGTCCATGCAGTTACAAAGGTTAAACCTGCCCTGGTGTAACAGCTGGTAGTGGAAGCCGATTACATGTGTAGTGAGTTGTCAGCTCGCACCAGTATCTGAATCTGAAATGTGTGATAAAACCGTCACTGATAGCAGGTAGATGTCATTTACGTGGCACCGAAAGCTCTTTGTTTTAAATAGCCAAATTTTAAATAAATTCATTACGTATGCATTAGGCAACGATATAGAGTATAGCGATAAAATACTCAAATTTAGTGAACAGTTTTCAATAACTCGCGATTTTTCTGTAAATAGTTGAAAACACGAAATGTAGCTGTCATAAAATGTTTGTTGGTCGTAGGATCGTCAAACGTGGTGGATAATATTGTTGTCTCTATACGTTTTACACTACTATTGAACACTTGAGTAGTTAAAAGGTAATAAGAAGTCAAGGTCCAGGAATATAATAGGTGAATTAGGCTACGCAAAAGAACGATAGATAGAAGTCGACAAGCATTGTTAAACTCTTAATTTGTCAAAACAGTACACTTTTAAGGCCAAATATTCACAACGCAGTGAAGAATATTGAAGTTCAAACATGGTGGAAACATTGCTGACTGATAGTGTCATACGCCGTGTACTACCAAATTTAAAAATTCAGAGCACGAGGTGACAACATCAATAAATTTTAATAACAAGATGTGCATAGCCTGATGAAGTTTGGTGGATCATTCAGTTCGGTTGAGGTTGAGGATACGGGAGGTTCGGTGCGAAATCATTTTGACGCGCGTCATAAAACTGTCTCCGAAGACTAATGACGACGTCAAGTGTCCGCGTGACGTCAGCTGGACGCTGCGACGGTGGTCGTCACGGTGCGAAATCATCATCGTGTTTGCAGGCGTTGCTGATTGGTGCGTGCGCGCCGAATGCCGGCAGCCGGCGCTGAGCATTAGCATCTTGGCCGACGGTGGACGAGGCAGCAGCAGCAGCAGCAGCAGCTGACGGACGGACGGACGGACGGACGGGAAGTGGGCAAGCTGACGTTCTGGAACTGGACACCGCTCGGCAGCGGCCGACGTGACTTCAGCGTCGTCACGCTGCGAGCGACACGTGCGTGCCACCGCATGACGCCCGAAATTGACCGGCGGGAGCTCGGCGGACCACCCACTTTGCTCATCTGTTTCCATCGAAATCAGGACGTTCTCACGACAAGTTGTAACCGATTAACGACTGACAGAAACTCTAACAGCTTGCATGCGCTCGTCGATCAGTTACGGGCAGAAACGTTCCTCGTATTAAGAAACTCAACAACTCCACAAACTCATGAAAATGATTGAAAATCCCTTTGTTTCATGGAAAGCCCGTTTCATGGCACGCATTCTGTGTTATAGACGAGTGACAGGCCTGTCAAATAGCCTACGTACAACACCTGTAAGTCGTAAATTTGGTTAATTTGCGTTCAACATTGATCCATTCTTCTGCCTGATAGCAAGACATGACTGGACCAAATATTACAGGCAATGTAGGCTACATATAGGGGCCTAATGTTGAAATGGTTTTAAGCATGGAGTACATGGTTTTTCTTCAACGAATATACAGATATACAGTTTTCTATTAAGTTGACTCTTGACTCTATCGATACTGTCGCTTACGTTTACCTTAAAGTATACGTCTTGCAGCCTTTGACTGTGCAGATAGTCTGTAATAGATGTCTTTATACAATAATGCACTGTATACAGGTCGCTCAATTATTCAGTTTTATATAAAGTTTTACTAAAACAATTTACTGATATAAATAATCTGTAACTAATTTTGGTTAAAATTGTGTTAAAGACAAAGCGAGAACTAATACAACGTGACAGTTATAGGCCTATGCATACGAACACATTTCAGTGCACGGCAAATAGTTTTCCCAGTAACAATGCAGAACAGTGCTACTAATAGAATTTTCTACCGGTGCAATTAGTGAACGACAGTAGGCCTACTGTTGTTCAACTTCAGTCTGCGTTACTTATTGGCCATGCAAACAACAGAAGGCGAAGCCGATGCCGAAAAGCACGAAGCTTAGAAACACTGCTGGTAAGTGTGAAATGGGTGCACATCGCTGTCCAAATAGTTGTGTACATAACCTAACGTACGGCTATTTAAAAGAGGAAATCAAAGTAATAGAACGACAGTGAACTGAATGCGCCGCGAACCGGCACTGTGCGAAGTCCGTTTCGCACCACTGCGACCCGCCCGTATACGGCGCATATACAATGTGTAACAATGAAGCGCGAAGAAAGAGTGATCTATCGGACCGACGGCGTGTAATAATAGTTTTGTCCCGAGACGCACCTCTCGCACATAATGCAGCGAAAGCGTAGATGTTCATCGGCTGATTTACGTAAAAAGGACTACTGAAAAACCTCAGAAGACAAGCACGCGGTGAGTCTATAGTTGAAGTATGTGCAGCTAATGGCTCTACAGACGATGTACTGCCGTATACATGTCAGTCGGTTGAGTCATTGATTCTTCAACGTCAAGTTATTCTTTTTACTTACGTGTAAAATAAAGCTGTACTCAAAATGCTTATGGACGCAATAGCCCACATAAAAACGGACATGTTTTTTGGTGTATGATTGTTTTATGAACTTTAGTTTTTTTTGCTCGATGATAGCAGGCTTTAAAAAAAACAACCGATCAGTTGTAGTCTTGTGGATATACAAAATGACTTCACACCTTTTGTTTACCTGCAGATTTTTTGCCTATTTTATTACTACTTATAATATACTTATAATACTTGTATTATCTACTAGACAACCAGATCGGACTGCAAAGGTTGTGAGAAATATAAAGCTGCCAAAACTGCAATTTTTATCTCCGACAAGCTGGAGTCGCTTTTGCTTGCGATCGAATCTATCAGTTTGTCTGTGTGCGCATGGAGGCAGGATTACTCAAAGACTTGCTAAGAGATTTAGATTAAATTTTCTGCATCCAAAGCTACTGTGAAAAGGAAGACGTCATTAACTGTTGGGAGAGCTCCGTCTCATAAATCGGATCCCAAATATGGACAGAGTGCCCTTCTAGTTAAAATTGCTGTTCACGACGAATGACTTGCAGTATCCTGGTGCGTCCGTCACGTGTAAGTGGTTTCCGCGGGAGCGCAACGGTAAACGTCCGAGTAGGGCAGCGGCGAGTGTAAATTAAATGCACATCTTTCACAAGTTGATTAGTTAATCTCGCAGCTGTAGCCGCCGCGCCCACGCTCCAAATCGGTTCGCGTCGCTTCGTGTAGTTCAATCGAGCGTTCGTCGACCGTTAGATAAGCTATTTTGCAGCGAGGACGCGCGTCCGCGGCGCCGTTTCCGACTTCAAAGACGACTAACTGCAGAGCGCGACGAATCCGCGCATACCGGCCGCGTGGTGCGAGCGACAACGTGTTGACGAAGCACGTGCGTCCCATCCACATCGCCGCAATCCGCTTCGGTAAATTTAGATCGCGGAGCGTGCGCACTGCATACTCACCCTCCCCCGCTCTCTCCCGGTCGTAATTAAAAACTAATCAGCGGATTTGAGCGAGGATGGAACTATCGCCGTCGAAGGAAGACGGGGATGCGGCGGTTACAGCAGCAGCAGGAGACGAACGGGCGACGTCGCGACATCAGAGCCGATGTGCGAGGTAGGTGGTCGTCACGCGGTTCAACTTATATACAAACGCTGTTGTCAAACTGTTTCCGGTGCGTGACGAAACACAACAACTGCCAAACTCAACCAGGACTCTGTACTTCACTGTGCAGCTTTCACTGCGCGGTTGTGTTATTATTCTCAGTTAACATATCAATACTGTTACTGACTGAAATTACAACAATCAACTGCATATTTTGAGCTAAGAAGTTTTTACAGTAATAAGACACTCGAACAACGGAACAAGCATAATCTAGATTAACAGACATATTATACATGTACATACACACAGTGTCGATATAATCGAGAGTAACGATCTTCAAAAAAATAATGTTCTATTACGTCCACGATTGAAAATTAAACATCGACCGGCGTTCGCTGAGCAGTTACCAAGCTAAGTTGTCGTTGTCGCCGACTCGCCGGAGCAGTGGGATAACAGCTATTTGAAATTCTTCGCAGGATAACTTTCTACATCTGCAGGCCCGATATTTTCCAGCCTAATATGATCTATACAGCGGCAACTAAAAGATGCCTCAATCATTATAACTACCTTAAAGGCACGACAATCAATCGACATTGTTTGGCTAGACAAATAAGCCTATACTGATAAATGTCCGACAGTACGTTTTATCGTAAACTATATATAATCATTAACAACGTGCAAAAATCATTGCCTCAAGGGTCGACAAAATACTCTCTGCATGGAAAGATGGTTCTATAGGCTGGCTAGTGGCTACTGTTAACGTTGATATCGCACGCATCAAATGCAGCTAATAGCTTAGTAACGTCGACTATGTGGGGTGGATATTCTAGTTGTTACGTTCAGACAACAAAATCAGTTTTTGATGTAACAGTTATTGTAACTTGAGGAGTGTCATCAGTAAAAGCGAAAAGGAACTGCGTGTTTACAGTAAGAACTACAGGGTGTGGCAAAAATAATTCCATAAAATTGTTTGTTGTTTTCTCAGCAACCGTTGGGAATTTTTCAGTGTGAAAATTTACACGTTTATGTGTTATTCATACCTACACTTAGGCTAATTACTATGCGGCAATCAATAATCTTTAAATACGACGAAGTAATACAGCAGTTTTTTGTTGTCATTTATCGCTTCCAACGTATTAAGTATTTATGCAATGTTTCGCCGTTCGGCGGCCAGTTTTGATGGGTTATCGTTTCTCGCAGCCTGTCAACTATTTTTAATTATGTAGTTTGTCATTAAGTATGTGATTTGATGGTGACTACCAGTATGTTCGAGCATTCATTCCTTCATATGCGCGCCGAAAGAAAGAAAATGCATAGCGCCGAAATGCTTGCACAGAAACGGACGGCAGTGAATCGTGCGGGACCCTGCAGCCGTTCTACGAGGCGAGCCACGCAGGGCTGTGTAGTCGTCAGTGGAGGCGGCATGCAGCGAGACCAGACTCAGACGACGTCGACGTGTGTGGCCTTGTGAAGAGCGAGAGAGCGAGACTGGCAGAACGACTTGGTACACACTGGACACTGAAAAGGCTTGTTCTTGTAGTGAATGTACCTGCAGACCAGCGCAGCACACAGTTACATGCATGCATGCACGACTCTCTTAACAATCATTTCTACAAGAATTGAACTGTGTCTGGTGCCAGAATATAAATCGTTTAAGATTGTAAACACGGTTGTTGTTCAGCTGTCCTATTTTCCCATAATAGACTGGTTCCCTCGAAGAACCTATGGGGATTGCTGGTGCAAGATTTTTAGTTACAAGATGGATAGGATACCCTTTTACCAAACCAACACCGTCAAAGCACCGAATGGATAATCTATATAATAATAATTTAAGAGCAATCATGACAACTTTGAAATACCTTCGAATCTAACACATAAACTGGTGTAGTTAGTTTTTCCGCTTACATATTACGGCGCGCATGTGTATGAAGAAGGTATTTTCATTTTTGTTATGCCGGGCCTTTTCATGGCATTCTGTCAAGCAACGACCTTTAGCGTGTTTCGTTGCAGTCGGGTTTCGTATAGTGAAACTAGCGTAGCGTCGAATGTACGTACTTGTGATCGCGCAGGTGATCTTTGCGGCGGAAAGCCTTCATACAAGTGGCACAGACAAAAGGTCGTTCGTCGGTGTGTGTGCGGACGTGAATTTTGAGGTTGTACGACTTGGTGAACTGACGAGCGCAGAAGCCGCAGACATACTGCGTTGAGCCGGAGACGCGCCGGCGCACGCGACCGCTGCATTCAACACACACGTACGGGTAGACGTCATCATCATCATCATCATCATCATCATCAATGATTGGCCTAGACCGAGAAAAAATATGATATTTTAGCGGTTTCGATACAATACATGAATGTGAAAGACAGACGGACAGACACCGGCCAACCGCGCTTTTGCATAGCGTCGCTCGGTAAAACGCATATTAACGTTATATAAGAAGCTCAGCTGATGCCGAGAAACCCGCGCGATGCGTTTAGAGGTCTGTCGAGGTCACCGAACATGGTACCATTCGATATATTAGGCATGGTTTCCTATTTATGTGCTATAGTAACTTTGTCCTTAAGACGCACCATTTTGAGATATTCAAAAAAATGTCAAGACATGAAATCCGTGTCAGAGGGTCACTCAACGTCATCAGAATCAACACAGATCGATCTACCACCTATGATTTCCTATTAATGTTCCATAGCAATCGGCCTATCTCGTACCGTTTCTGAGATAAACGCCGATTCTGGTCGAAAATAGCAAAATTTTCCCACCCCCGTGTATTTTCGCCCCCGCTGACGGAGTTCCCTTGGAATTGTGTATCAATCTCGGGGTCAAAAAACTAGAATGACGGGGCTACCGGGCAGAGAAAGAAGTTTGACGATATCTTCAGCCGTCTAGATACAATGCACCAACGTATCAGAGAGACGGAGGGACGGACAGCCAACGGGCGACAGCAAAAACCGCGCTTACGCAGCGTCGCGCGGTAAAACTGCATATTTTCTGTTTCGTGACGGCGATTTCGATATGTTATTGGGCAAATTATAATCCGGGCAAATCGAAGCTATCTGGCAAGTGGGGAAACGCAAGACGACTGTGTGTTGAAATATTTGTTTGATGCCGCCTCACAGGACATTGAAGCAGTTACGTGGTCCAGTCGAATATCGACGAAAAAATACCACACAGCTGTGCCCATTTGGCCTTCATTTGCTTGAAATCATAAATATTTGCATGATTCGCGTAAATTTCGATTGTTGCAACTAAACATGTAGCAAAATGTATCAATCCAAATCACCATCTTTCTTATCGCTCAAAGAAGTGATCTCGGTACGCGATGTCACTGCCGGTCAACTCGCCGAAGTTCACGAAAGTTTGAATAAAGTGGACGTAAAATTAATACTCCATAAATACTCCATATACCGTATTTCCGGAGAAACAAAAATTACAAAGAAGAAGCTGAAGGAAGAAGGAAAAATGTTGAAAGTCCCTGAAAGTTCCGGCAAGCAGAAGCTAATTAGACATATGAAGAAACTTCTGACAATAAAAATGAACAAACGATCTCAGCAAAATCCATTAATATTCGTACCTTGGAATATTTGCACTTAATATCTTAATTTTTATTTTGTTTCATAAGCCAGTGCTAATGAATGAATAGCAAAACGTTAGCTATCGCAAATAGATCGCACGTCAGCATTCGTGTCACAAAATTTTAAGGACGCGGTGTCCCCGCTCCTTGGGATGGGGGCGTGGCCCTATAAACGCCCCTCCACCACACGTTTTACTGTGCCGAATTTGGTCATTACAAATCAAATGAAAAAGCGCTCAGAGAGACGCAAACACTGCACGCTGTCTGTAGTAGGCCTAAGGTGTAGGCAAAAATTTTCGCCCCGCCGCAGACCCGCTTCCCGGGGCGCAGGACGGCCGAAATTTAAGCAGTTGGAGACGGTCACTACCTTCACCTACAGACCCAGTTTGGTGAAGATCGATCATGCAATTTCGAGTTATCGTGGCAACAGACCCCCAAACAAACACACACACACACACACACACACACACACACAAACACGCGCCGCCCGCCCGTCACCACAGACAGGACCGATAACAATACACTGCGCCGTTAAGCTTAGCGCGCAGTGTAATGGCATGAGCGTACGGAGATCCGTCGGAAAAGTTCCTTTCAAGGTCACTGAAGGTCGTTAGAAGCAACATCGATCGATCGGCTACATGTGACTTCCGATTAGTTATCGACAGTAACCATGGGCGGTATCGTTTCCAACGTAAACGGGAATTTCGGTCTGAGATCCCAAAATTTTTCCACCTCCTTGTGCTTAATGCCCCAGCTGAGGGGGTTCCTCTGGGAATTTCGTAACGATGGTTGGTTTCAAAAAACTAGAATGATGCCCCTATAACAGAACCAAAAATAGTTGTAAAATGCGGATCGCGAATTGATTTAAATCGCAACTGAATCACAACGATTCGATTTGGTGGTTTATAGATACAATACCACAATGTGACAGTGACAGACAGACAGAAATGGTGAAACAATATCGCGCTATACACATACCTGTATATGCGTATGCCGACGCGCGATAAAAATAGAAGTATCTTGTGAATTTCTTATAATTTTACTATTTTAGCTTCATACGCACACGTGCTTGGAAATTGGTTCTAGAAATGCGACATTGCGACGCGGTGTAGGCGTAGCATTCAGTGTCGTACGACAGCCTCTGTCTCTGTCCGCAGCAGCAGCAGCCATGAGATGCGTCGACGATGTCGTCACAGATGAAGAAGTCGTGTCTACAGCAGCAGACTTTACGATCTCGAAGTCGTCGAGCAGGGCAGACTCCGCCAAACGCGTGAAGTCAAACTTGCGTTGAACGACGGTTAAACCTGGTCATTCAACAGCATCAACCTGCTCCCTGGCACCCCAGTGATAACACGTTAATAACAGTGTAAATAAGCCCACCGATATTTTCATATAATGTGTGTAATTAAAACGGCTGCTTTAATCTAGACCCTTGAATTTGTGAAGCCCTTCAAAGCGTTCTTGTCCTAAGGAATGCTGACAAGTTGGCCCTAAGATATCAATGTTTAGAAAACGCCTTTTGCATGCACATATTGTCGCTCTATCTAGAGTTTCGCTACTGCTGTGTTAATTAATTTGGATATGTTTTATTTATTGTTTATTTTCCTGTATTCGTTTCGTTGTATTTGTCTACCGCTTGGTGAA
>Ga0049107_10000307_pt1 | contig 13898 bp, 13 predicted proteins | sample WorMetilPIANOSA1_FD_61187 | JGI IMG/M metagenome (GOLD analysis project Ga0049107, IMG submission 61187) | Marine gutless worms symbiont microbial communities from Max Planck institute for Marine Microbiology, Germany - Olavius ilvae PIANOSA.1 | ecosystem: Host-associated > Annelida > Digestive...
GCACCGTTTCCGAGATAAACGGCGATGTACGCCGAAAATCGAACGAAAATCGCCAATTTTCCCACCCCCCGTGTATTTAACGCCCCCGATGAAGGGGTTCCCCGTGGAATTTGGTATCGGTGTAAGGTGTCCTAAATGCTTAAATGATGGGCCTACCAGATGGTCCAAAAAGTTTTCCGATAGGTGTAGTCGTTTTGATACAATACCGGCTGTGACAGACAGCCAGCCAGCCACCCAGCCAGCCACGTCGCCGTAGCTATTAGGCTCTATGCTAAAGCGTCGAGCCTAAAAACGATTAAAACATGAAAACAATTAAACAGCAGGTTCATATGGGACTCAAAATAAATGTGTCTTGAGTTGATGTTTAAAACTGTTCGTAGATGTTAGCTCGTGAATGCTGGCTGGAAGACTGTTCCATGCAACAGGACCCACAACTGAAAATGCCCTTGATCCGAGCTTTGTCTGGGTTCTCGGTACGTCGAAATGTCCGAGTGTAGCTGACCGCAGATGAGACCTGCCACTGATTTCATTAACTGGTGTTACAAGATTACGTAAGTAAGTCTGCATGCATCAATATACATAGCTTGTAGATGATGCACTGGTCACTTGGCAGCCAATGCAGTTCATGCCAGGCGGCTGTTACATGATCACGCAGACAGAGAAGACCCATCACGAAGTGCACCGCCGCGTTCATGACTCTACGTAATGGTGCCAAAGTGACCTGTGGTAGACCAGCAAAGATGACATTGCCATAGTCAATCCTGGAGAGAATCAATGCCGAAACAAGACACTGTTGGGTCTCATGGCTGACTATGTGGCGTGGATGGCGCATTCGTCGTAAATGAAAGTAGCATGTTGATACGATGCGACTGATGTGCGTTCGCAGATCCAGCTGGCTGTCAAGGTGAATGCCAAGGTCACGTACACAATCGACAGCCTTAACGTTGACATCAGCGATGGTTAATCCGACTGGATCTGTTTGCAGACACTCAAGATTCACTGCTGAACCAATCCAGATGAATTCTGTTTTATCTGCATTGAGTTGCAGCCGGCCTGAGGCACACCACCGTTGCATAGAGGCAACACAACTCTAGTCGACGGCAGGTGACATCAACTGAACATATAGTTGATTTGGCAATCAGCTGTGTGTCGTCTGCATAGAGATGGTAATCTAGCGTGATTACATCTTGGATATCTTCCGTGTATGCTGTAAACTGTGATGGACCACAGATGGACCCTTGAGGTACACCGCAAGTCAGTTCCACTGGTACAGATGCATTGACCACGTGGTACGTTTGCGTTTGCCCTGACAGGTACGACTGGAACCATTCAAAAACTCCATCAATAGCAAAACGTTTCTCCAATACTTCTGACAATATTCCATGGTCTACTGTGTCGAATGCAGCGCTCAGGTCCAAGAGGACCAGAGCACAGACTTGACCAGCATCAACAGCACGAGCAATGTCGTTAAACACAGAGGCAATGGCTGTCTCTGTTGAATAACGTGGCCTGTAGGCTGAATGATATGTCGGCAGTAATCCATGAGTCGTCACATAGCTGTTAAAATGTTGAATTGCGATGCGCTCAATGATCGCATCGCAATAATAATAATAATAATTATTATTATTATTAAATAAAAAAACTATGCTAGAGTATGTGAATGGTAACTAAAGGCATTGTAGTAATAACAGTAATCATGCTAACAAGGGTAATACTTTATGCAGAGAATGACGACCGATTCAACGAACACCGAGGATGCAACGAGTCTGTTAATGGCAGTGTTGGTGAACAGATCTGTGGCAGATGTCAACCACTTGTTGTCCAGTCTACCCCACGCGGATGCTGCGGTCGATGCTGATGGAGTCACAGCGCTGATGCTGGCAGCCAAGAATGCCAATATGGCACTGGTGGAGCTGTTGCTGCGCAGCGGAGCTTCAGTCAACCTCGCCGATTCTACTCGTCATCGCACTGCAATCATGTTTGCCGTCAAGACCGGCAATCAAGAGCTTGTTGACCAGCTGGCAAAATCTACCTCTGAACCGTTAGTAGAACACATTGTGATTCAGGTATATGCCATATGCCAGTACCTGTGTATATTCATAGTACATTTTCCTACGGTAATTTGACAGATTTGGTTGGGTGGGCATCTGACCAGCAATCCTGATCCCTACCTTGGTTCTTCTTCGGGTACCAGGTCTAACCTGGAGTGACATGCTAAGTTAAACGAAAACCATAAGTATTAGTGGTGTTGTAACTCAGCTAGTTAATTAACTGATGGGCAGAATTATGAGAGTTATGTGACTGTAAAACCACGGATATATGATATAGGACTATGTTTGTTGTGATTTATGCTGTCCTTATGATGTGCATGTTAGTAATTAGAGTATGAGAAATTTTGTAGTTTGAAGGAACAGCACATAGTAGCCTTTTTAGCCTCTTTTATTCCTCTGATTTGTTTGCAACATGTCAATCCATTATAACTAATAGACTACTTGACAGTTATACCCAATGAGGTACCATATTTATCCACAATAGAGTTGTTATAGCTGTAATATCAACTTTTGATTTCATCTCCATTAACAATTTCCTGACCATTTAAGTTTGTGGAATGATGTTTATTATTGTGGCATGTCATGATGCTTATAATGCTGATGCTGAGGATGTATGTTAATATTAACTGTGTGCTTGTGCAGTAATCTGTTGGCACAAGACAGCGATGGGTGTACGTCACTGCTGTTGGCTGCCCAGTATGGCCACTGTGGTGTGGTGGAAACACTTCTCCGTCACTCTGAGGCTTTGCCGGGGCAATGCCAGGCGCTGGTCAACATTCCCAACAAGCTCGGCCAGACGGCCCTTCATGAGGCTGCAAAGCGCGGCCACGTTGCCATTGCCGCGGCGCTGATCTTTGCTGGTGCAGAAGTTGATGCATCTGACCGGTGGTATAACCGACCACTGCACTACGCTGCCCTTCATGGCCACACGACTGTTGTTGCTTTGCTTGCCTCCCGTCCTGCTGTCGACCGAAATACCACTGCTGTCGCCGCTGTCAAACCAGCTGATGTTGACGCTACCAACCAGGTCTTATACTGTGCTTGACAACAATATATATGGCTAGATTTGGACACACTGTACTTTTTTACCAGGTAAATATACATAATTGTGTATAACCTGTAACAGATTTGTGCAATATTATATTTGGATAGAAATGGAAAAGAAGATATCACTGTTGACATATTTGTGTGATAAGATCTCCTAACTTTAGTGTCAGTTTTAGTTGATTTTACGTGTCGGAGAATGTGATGGTAAAAGTGACGGTGAAAGTTATTTCAAAATGTCTCGATTTTCCTGTTTAATTTAAACGTTTGGTGACTGACCAGTGGAACATGTGGAAGGCACAGCAACAGACCACTGTAATGACATTTGGGTAACTGGAATGGAACTCCTACACTAACTGTGAGAAAGAAAATGTGGAAGTGATTTCAGTGCTTTGAGCGATGATTTTGTGTGGAGTCTGGAAGAGCAGTCAGCCTGTGGTAATCTGGAAAGTTTTCCTGAAACTCGGTGGGACTTTATATATGGTAAGCCTGGAAAATAATCCAGTCAAACAAGAGTCAAGAATAGCAGGCATTCTGATGAAAACTGACATTCATGTAGATAGTTTTGCATTTTCTGTTGCTCACATTGGCCTACGTGCCTGCTGTTGAATAAAAACGAATGAAATGAATGACAATTGAAGGGCTCCGTGAAAGAACCGAACATCTCAATATATTTCTTTTTTCCGCCCATTACTCAATGGTGTTCTATTTCCGATATTCTGTTTACTGGTGGAAGGGGTATGTCAGATATTAGTGTTTTAAAATATTATTAGTTAAATATTAATTATTCAGTTAATATACTGAGCGAATGTCTACGTATTCTATTCGACTGCAGCCAGCTCTCCAAAACCTATTATAACGTGTTGTTCGGTTCTTCCACCCGAGATCGTCATGCACGACGCATATATCGGCGGACGTTTAGTACGGTGGACGAAAATCACTCGTAAAGCCAGCGATGCGGCAGAAAACCTGCAATTATAACATGTTGTTCGGTTCTTCCACCCAAGATCATCATGCACGATGCATACATCAGCAGACGTTCAGAGAATAACATTAAATGCGTCAGACATGACGATCTCGGGTGGAAGAACCGAACAACTCGATATAGTTGCAGGTTTTCTGCCACATCACTGGCTTTACGAGTAATTTTCTCAGTTTCATAGTTGTGGAACATATTCGGTTCTTTCACAGAGCCCTTCAGTTGATAATAACGTGTGCACTTTTGTGTCACATAACTTGAAATTTAATCAAATAATTTGTACGACTAGGGTGGCCGTACTGCACTACATACTGCAGCCCTGAATGGACACACGGACATAGCGGATGTGCTTCTGCGGGCTGGAGCTTGTGTGGATCTGCGTGCTTCTGACGGTGACACCGCTGTACTGTTGGCTGGTCGCTATCAGCATGCTGCCGTGTTCGACCGCCTCATCACTGCCACTGACTCCACCATCCCACTGTTCTCCGTCACTGACCAGGCATGGCCAGTGATTACAATATAAACAACAACATTCATTTTGGTCCAGTGGCATGCACAGTACCGAGATTATACCAACAATAATATAGTCAATGCACAATACAACTAAACTGTGTCTCAAAATACGCACCAACTTTGGTACGCTGTAGTTTTGACAAGTGCGGACTGATTTTGATAATTTTCGGCAACCAGCATCAACACACTTTCAAAAAAGATGTGCGTATTAAACTTTCCTTGTCCTTTCACTTTTACTTACTTTATTTGTCAAAACTACAGCTTGCCAAAGTTGGCGCCTTTTTTGAGACACAGTGTATATACGGCTGGTTCGGCCAAGGGTGAGAAATATGTCCCATTAGTAAGACGTAATTGTCCTCGTCATTTATTGCTGCTGCAACGTAGGAACTAGGAAGTTTAACTATAAATGCAAGGAATTCCAGCAAGTTCCAGCACTGGAACGTATGGTCCCTTCAGAATCTCAGCTGTGGCCCAGGAATGTTCAGTTGCAATTTCTTGGGCATTCACGTGCGTTCCCTTTACCTTACCGTACCTTACCTTACCTTCAAGACGTTTACCGCCTAACGCTGAGGCCACTAATGGGCCCAATGCACATCCCGAATTAACCACGAGGTTACAAAGTCCCCAAGTATAGTACTCACACCAATAATGGAACCATCCCCCATTTCCAAGTGAGGACACCCACTTGGGCTCACCCACTATCACACATTCGTAGTATCTCTAAGAGAACATCAACTTCAAGTGCACAACGTGCCTTACCCACTGGCCATGGATGTTCACCATTAATGTGTACACTGCTCATAAACAAAGCAGCCATAGCTCAGCGGTTATGGCACTGGTTTTTCAGTCAGCAAACGTGGGTTCAAGTCCTGCTGTAATCGATATGAGTCACTGGTGGTGTTGGCAATTCTTCCGGCCAGAATTTCACTTTACACGTGGGTGGGCACATCCAATCAAGTTTATACAGGTGTCTTACATTTTAATGGCACAGGAGTACCCCGGAGCATAAAGCGGTGTAAGATGTCAGTTGCAGAGCGGTGAAACTTTACCAGTAGGATAGGCAAATCAACGGTTGCATTATCCAGAGCAGAGTTGAGGAGTAGAGTTGAGAATGATCAGACGGATGGGCAGTGTGAAATCGAACCATGTGGAATTGAAAATACTGGTATGTAACCATCAGAAATAAACAGTCGGCTGCTCAGTTAAATTGTTTTTAACATTTATAATGCTAACTACTGCAGGCTGGCAAGACGGCTTTCCACTACGCGGCAGCTAACGGCTACACGTGGATGGTAGTCGACATACTGCTGCGTTATGACGCCGAGATGGAGCAATGTACCACTGATGATGTCCGACTGCATGACAGAAGATTTGATGCAGACTGCCCCGACAACATGGGCAACACCGCTCTCATGTTGGCTGTCAGGAGAAACCACGTCCAGGTGTGATCAATCGGCGTTTATTACAATCTTGTAGCACTAGTGCTAGATTAAAACATGCAAAATGTAAAGAAATACAAGTACATACTGATAATGTAGACAGAGATACGAAGATAGGGACACACACAAACACAGACGGTGATCCATGTACAGTACACAAAAATCACGCTACACTGTCCAATGTTGCCGTCATTTGAGTTGTATAAAAAATTTCCGCCTAGATGCTTACAGCCATAAAAAGAGAGATGAATACTTGTCTAACGCTTCACCTGGTTCTGTTTATCTTTTACCTTACAGTACCAGCCATGGGATACTGGCGTCAGAGAGCTGACGAGAGTCTTGGCATCCTTCCCCAGCTAACCAGGAGCCTTCAGTGGTCAAAGACAAGGATGGAGGACCCCCAGGTGAGCTTGGGGTGAGCAAGTCCGTGGAATGTGTCACTTTCTCCCTTCAGTGCTCTGACACTGTTGGTGGGGCAACAGGAGGGCATCCGGCCTGTAAGAAGCTGAGTGTTGATTTGACTGGACTTATTTGCACGACTTATGGTTCCAGTTGTCACCACCACCTCCACTGTCCTTGCTCCAGTGGTGGCATTCTGGTAGTACCGGCTTAGCCGGGTTGTGCAGGTAAGTGGCCGTTAAACGAGCGTTGTTGGTGACATGAAGCATGCTGTGCGGTACGCAGGTGGTGCAGTCGCTGCTACAGTACAATTGCGACTCTGACCGACAGTGGCGAGGTCCGGGCGGTCAGTCCTGCTCGCTGCTCGGTGTCGCACTGCGACACGGACACGCCGACCTGCTGCCGCTGCTCGCCGACGTCGGCGCCGTCTGCAGCGGTGACGACCTCGCGGACATGTCCACCGACCTGGCGTCGGCCGTCGCCACGGACCCGACGACCGCCGATTGGCTGCGGCGGCTGATCGGCGAGCCACTGTCGCTGCAGCGGCTGTGCCGACGGCGAATACGTCGCCAGCTGTCGTGCGACATCCGTCGCGAGGTCGACCGACTTCCGCTGCCCACCAAGTTGCGACAGTACATCGTCAACGTCTGATATGCTGGTTACAACTACGATTCGACTTCATTGCGATTGCCATTCTCGACCGATTTGCTTGTCAGAGCAGTCGAATGGCCATAACGTCACAGTGACGTCATCGCCTAGCCGCAGTCAAGCTGACCTATTTATTTATTTAGGCCACAGTGTAGCAGCCTGGTCGTGATGCAGGTCATTGAGTGGTCGTATCGCGGTCAAATTGCAGTTGAATCAAGTCGAATCTTAGTCGTGACTGCTGCGTAACTGGACTGCAGTGCAGACCAGAGATCTGGTTGTCCGTGTCACTGGGCCAACGATTTTAGCTGGGTGCAGTCAAAGCTGGTCACGTGCTAGTCTGTCAAGACTCCAGACAGTGCTTGTTGAAGTATATAATGTTTGTGTTCCAAAACGTTCAACACCAGGTCGGGTCGCCATATCAGAGACGTCTGGGTCTGTTCGTCATCATATATTCTTTAATAAAATGCCAACAAAACGCAGCAAGTATACAATGGCTAAAATATCTGCAAACAAGCTAGAACAATAATGTCAATCTTCAATAACAATCTAGGTATAACATTCTCTGTATAAAATTACAATCTCTTAGATGCCGGCTTTTACTGGCAAGTTCTAAGTTGTGTCTACGCCGTCGCAGATTGTAGTTCTGAGAGGCTACTGAAGGCAAGTGGTATGAGGTCATGCAGTACGTGCTTTCTGTCTGTGGTAACACGCTGAAACAGTTTATTGTCTGCTGCACGACACAGCGAACAGCGGAAGGTTTGATGGTATGAGTCGATTTCGCTGACTTCGTCGGATGAACGCGTCGATTTTCTGTCGATCAGTAGCACTGGTGAAGCCCCACCAGGCACTGGAAGCATTGGTCAGCTTTGACCAGGGTTAACTCCCGACACTCCTAATCAATGGCAGATTTGGGCTTGTTGTATGGAATAGGTGCTGGCAATACAGTTAAGTTTTTTGAATAGTTGCTTGAAGTCTCATCTGCCATTACTAGATGACTTCAACCATATCACTTTCACAAGAGCCCAAAAAGTATAAAATCATCATGCAAGGCATGCTCAGAACAAGTCGTCTGATGGGAGACAAAATCACTGCATCTAGTCAGCCCATAACTAATCGCTATACAATATATATATATATATATATATATATATATGATACGATATGGCATTACATATGCTCAGAACTTGTTCTACCATGAGACCAAACAGAAAATGAAAAAAAAACTAAAGAAAAAAGAAAACTGCAAATACTGAGGTAGTTAAAAACCTCGTTATACTCAAATACTGAAAATGTTGCCTTGTCATTTGAGTTGCCTCTTATTTTGAATGGATAACTTTTTCATTTTCTCTCTGCTGAGACATATGTTGCAGTCCAAACTTATGAAGAACAGTGAATGGTGTAGGCATTGTGATATCGATATAAGCATTCCTTGTTGATTGTTATTTGTTGCAGTTTTATTTTTTTACATATGTTTTATATATACTTGTTGATTATTGAAATTCCAGACTTTAACCTGCACATTTGTGATCACAACGATTGTCGTAACTCCGTGAAACGTCATTACATTTTGTGGCACATCTTGGTTTTGTGCTAAATTCGTGTTACGAGTTAGTGTGCACTTTTCTCAACTGCATTTATTTACATTTTGTTTTTTTTAGTTTTGAAACAAACATTCAGTGCACTGACACTGGTGGGCGAATCTGGCCTGTATAAACCCTGCTCGAATCCCAAAGTATTCTCCTTCACGGAACTGGCCTAGCCTGGCGCAGTTCTCAGAAAATAGACCGACTAAACAAAAACCAAAAGCTAGCAGTAGCTTTTAGTTTTGAAGCAGTTGTAGTTTAGTTTAAGTTCCAATAGTTAAACGTTTGTCAACTAGATTGTTAAGTACAAGTTGTGCAGAAATGGAGAGCATCTGCTGCCAACTGTTATCAACTATTGACATTATACTTTCTATATCTTACGGTAGGGTTAGGGTCAGGGTTAGGGTTAGGGTTAGAGTGGCGGTCCAGGAACTGACGGTCCAGGAACTGACGGTCCAGGAAGTGTCATGTAACCAAAGCTTACACAGTGATGTAATCAAGAGTTTTTTCAAGACCAAGACCTTAATTTCAAGGCCAAGACCAAGACTTTAAAATTCTTTCAAGACCAAGACTTTGCATCTCAAGACCAAGACCTTTTAGTGATGTATACTAGGGGCCGACCGAAAAGCATTTTTCATTATCGGCCGTAAACGAAAATGCCAACGAAAATGAAATTCCATTTACGGCAGAAAACGAAACGAAAATAGACATTCATTTTCGGCCGAAAAACGAAAATGAAAGTCACCTGATAATATCAGTATTTTTCCCCCTTTTCATACATCCAGTCACCAAGTCAGCCCTACAGTGCACCGCCAATACCTCGTCCAGTTTTTTCGCATTTTCTGCGGGTGGACCTTGACGGGATTCCACTTTACTCACGTACAGTGTAGATATCTTTGTCGCATTTTTCTAGATGACATTTCAACTCGTGAACAGTTTGCTTTCCTGATTTATTGCTACCGAGTGAAAGCAGTTTTCCACAATCTATGCACTGTGCTTTACTGGCGTCTGTGTGGCCTAACAATTAGCCCCCCGTTGTTAAATACCCTCTCAGCTGAGGCTGATGTGCATGGAGCGCACACGGTTCTCTCAAACAATGACTTCCGAATGGCAAACTGCTTTTGTTGTCTCTCACAAAATCCATGGTGTGCCTTGCTCACTGCCGTCAAGAATGAGAACGAAAGTCTTGGAAAAACTGCAAGACTTTTTCTTCAAGACCGAGACCAAGACCAAATGTTCAAGACCAAGACCAAGACTTCATGATCCAAAACCAAGACTTTCATTTTTGTTCTCGAGGCGCCTCGAGACCAAGACCCTGATCTCGAGGACTACATCACTGCTAAATGCGTCGCGCGGGTTTGTCAGCATGAGCTGAGCTTCTAGTTAAGTAATGCTGTTGACAACACAAATACGATACTTTTGTAAACGCTCTTGATAATGCACCAATACTTTTTGGCTTGAAATTTAGATACTTTGATACCAAATACCGAAACGAACTTGGCAAAAGATATAAGCTGAACTGCATTTACAGCATTTCTTTTCCTCTGGAGATTACTGCAACACGCAAGGCACGCATGCTTGTTGTACTCCAGTCGGGACTTGGAGTAATTGGACTCGAGTCCAAACTCGAGTCCATTTTTGCTGAACCTGGATTTGGGAGTTTTGGTACCAAGTCATTTTACAAGTTCACTTCCTAGATCAATAGAAGCAATGTATTTAGAATTGTTATGGCAGATTGGTCAATGAAGGTATTACCAGTGACGTATAGGGGCTTTTTCATTGGCGATACCCAAGTGTGTGTTTCTTACTTATTTCACGAAATAGGTAAGTCCATTTTTGTTCCAGTTCCTCATTTATAGAGTCTAGGAAACCTCGTTTTAAAGCCAACGCTGTTCGACTTGGACTTGATGCAAACGGACTTGTACAAAGTTGGCAGAATTGCTATAAGGAAGGTGGTTTTGTCTTGTTTGCACACGATTTATGTTTGTCTACTATATATACAAATGAATAAAAACGAAAAAAGAAGAAAGTAAATAGTTACGTGTATGCAGTCACAATTAAATGGCTAGAGAAAAAGAGTTGGTGTAGGGGATGGTAAGTTGACTAACACGTACTTTTCATGTGCGTGACAGTCGGGAGTATCTCCTAACGTGATCAGGGACTCAAAATAAAGCTGCAGCTATAACAGTAAAGTTATTGGCGTTAATTTTTTTGCACTGTGCTTTGGTCTGCGTCAGTGTTGGTATGGGTATGCTGGTGGTGGTGATCTAACTGGAGCTAAGACTTCGGTAAAACCCAGAATGGATCGACATTCGGATATTGGCTAACCTAGTCCAAGGTTGTCCTGGAAACGGGCCGTTAAACGAGCGTAGTTGTACTAGTAGTAGAATAATACGGTTACAGTACAGTGTACACAAAACTAACAAAAGGCGTATTTCTAAATATGCTTGAACAAATTCTGATATAGTTAGTATTAGAAGTTTGCCAGTACACCGCAGTAGCACCGTTGCTGTCACTAAAAATAAAGCACACCACAGAACAAAACCAGAGTGGTACTCCGTAGAGCGCATACCTTCGCCAAAGCCACTCGTCCTGCAAAATTCTTGCTGTTAACAAACGACAGGTAAAACACTGGGGTATCGCTTGGCTGCCACCTAACCGTAACCGTACCCTAATCCTAATCTAACCGTGATCCAGATTACTACCAAAATCTGACGGTTTCTTCCGTACGTGCTGGCCCACGCTTCCAGTTCTTCGATGTTATACTGTATGACGGCTATCGACCTAAAAAGTTTCATCATCTTTATCTTGCTCAAAATTGTATAAATTCCACCAAAATTTTATTTCAGTATAAAAACAGCATAAAACAGTATAAACAGCACGACAAAAGGCACAGTAAACTGGTACTTAATACTGCCGATCAAAATCCATCAGCTTGTCAAAAGTTAATATCGCAGCTTATTAAAGAGACAACGTGAAAAACTATTGCATCTGTCAGTACACTTTACATCTCAAAACAGAGCTACAGTGACTAGCTTAACCGTAAGTCTATAAGCAGCATATGTACCCGTTAATAAATTTTTTTTAAACAACAGAAAATAATGACATTCTCTAGTAAGTCCGTCGTATCACAAAATCAGCTTGAAGTCCCATGTAGATGGACTTAACAGTATATATCTCGTATGTGATACATAAGCAGAACAGAGACCAATGTAAAGATAGCACTCAGCAGCGATATGTAACAATGAAGTGAATGAACAATCCTCAACTTTCTCTAGTACAACAACAACAAAAAACAGTTATGTCCTAATAATCAGTTAACACTGAACAGTCTAGAGTAGTCTCGCAGCACATTGGAAGTTCTCATTTGAAAATATCTCATTCACGAGTCTTCTAAGCCGTTTTTTCCAGGCGAACAATTTGAACAGAAGCAAAGACTTACAATTACAATAAAACTGTTTATTATTGAAACGTGCGTGCGTTGAACGAACCATTGCTACAAGAACTGTGTGTGTGTGTGTGTATGTATGTATGTATGTATGTATGTATGTGTGCTCGTGTTATTTGCTACGTAACACTGTAAAATTTGTATTGCTTTGTGGTATCTCGTAAGAGGCATTTTCTGCCCTGTGATCACCCTAAACTTGTTAACTGTTTCTATTGTCATTATCTCACTGTATTGCTAACTTGTTTTAAAGATGAAATGAAATGAAATGAAATGAACTATACAGGGTGACCACTGCCAGACAGGTTGAAATTCCCTGACATTTGCCTGACGAGTTCCAGTCACCCAAGTGGTTGCCTATTGTGCATGCTTGCGCATTGTGACTTGTGGGTTTTGTTTTCAACAGGGAGAATTCTTTTATTTAATATTTAAAAAAACATTCCTATAACTGTCTATATATCTTTACCATGTGCTCACAATCAAAATGAATGTCTTAGAAGAAATGCTTAAACACTGGTCTAGCCCCAGAAATGAAGTTAACAAGCACTTTTCCCCGACAGCAAATTTTTTTTCTGGCAGTTCCCCGACATTTAGCCATTTCCATGATATTTCCCCGACTTCTGTACAAAAACCTTACATTTTCAAGTTTCTGAGGTTGCCCCAAGTGGTTACCCTGTCTAAATGCAGTTCCAGCTGACAGCCTAGCTTCAACTGTCGTCTGTCACGTAAGACTGCGCCGGATAGAAGTATTTCTGTCCAGACTGCAGTATCAGTAAAGTCGGTTCAGTGGAATCTGTTGCAGGACTGTCATGTCTGTCGGTTGGTCTGTCATGTATATCAGTTGGTCTCGTAAACGGGTCGACGACGACACGCTTCAGAGGAACATTGACAAACTTGCGACCTGTGAGCAAACACGTCACACCAACTTGTGATCACCCATCACACTAGACGAACACTCATTAAATGGCATTGTACAGACATTTTAACATTGTTCCACTTTCCTCTGCTGAAAAACACATTTTGAGATTTTCTAAGAATCATAATGTACTGTCAAGACTTTCCATGAGCATTATTTGCACATAACAGCTTTGCGACACTAAGCAATATCCAATTAACGCAAACGTTGCTTATTTTAATTTACTGCATTAACGACAGTAGTAAATGTCCAAGAACTACACACACTAAGTAAACGTCATATGGACCCACGAAAAAGAAGCATACTTTGCTTCATACCACATACTTTTCACAAAAAATTCCAGGTTCAGGCCTACACATCCCATATTCCAGGACCATTTTAGGGTTTTCCAGATCCAAGGCCTTTATCCGGGACTTTAATTCAAGAAGGACCTTAGAGCATAACTTAGTGCATAACTCCAACAAAGACACTTTGTTTGAACCACACACTCTCAACATGCTCGTTTTTCTCTTCAAAGAGATGAATCATGAATTTTTACAAATCTAAAATTTATTTAATTAACTGAAATTAATTACCAATTAATCACTATCTTTGAAAAGTTAACTATTTTTAAAATAATCTTAAATTGCATTTGATCATACCTGTAAATAAATTCGATTTCATCCGGTCACTGCGTTTACTCCCGAGACTCTTGCTAGGATGCGCCGATGCACGTTGCCTGAAAAACCAAAAATTAATTATAATAATGATAATAAAGTTTGCAAGATTGCCAAGTACTCCAAGCTGGCAAGCACACACATGTTCTACCCCATTGCCATAGAAACAGCAGGCACATGGGATGACATGGCTATTGAGATAGTCCAGGAGATTGGCAGACGCAC
>Ga0049107_10000308_pt1 | contig 13881 bp, 8 predicted proteins | sample WorMetilPIANOSA1_FD_61187 | JGI IMG/M metagenome (GOLD analysis project Ga0049107, IMG submission 61187) | Marine gutless worms symbiont microbial communities from Max Planck institute for Marine Microbiology, Germany - Olavius ilvae PIANOSA.1 | ecosystem: Host-associated > Annelida > Digestive...
CACACATCCGCAAGGATAACAAAAGTACTTCCGGGCACGGGACGGACGGACAGACAGACGGACGGACAGAGTGCAACGCAATATGCGGCACCCTCCTACGGAGGAGGGCGCCGCATAATAGCCGTTTGACCTCCGTCGGTACGCACACTACCTTGTAAAGTTGCGATGTACATAATTGTGATGAATTAGCGTAATTTCGTGTAACCATCAACAGAAACTCAAGGATTAAGGCGAAAAGAATTTTCAGTCTGCTCTAAGCACATCATTACTCGCGCAACGCGTAGCATAGCGCGGTATATGCTATGACAACGTGGATGGCTGGGTGGCTGGATGTCACACGCCGGTATTTTATCAAAACGGCTAAATCTTAAAACTTTTTCGACCGCCTGGTAGCCGCATCATTTTAGTTTCTCCTGACCCTTGCGCCGATACCCAATTCCAAGGAGAACCCCTTCAGCGGGGGCGTTAAATACACAGGGGGTGGGAAAAATTGCCGATTTTCGTGCGATTTTCGAGTCAGAATCGGGCCCAAAACTGGCGGTTTTCGGGAATAAAGGGGTTTAAATGTTATTTTTTTCTAACCCAGAAAATGAAATGCATATCCATGCGCGGAATCACGTCGTTTGACGTATTTTGCATGAAAATCGGTTCAGGGGCCTGGGCTGTAGGCCGTTGGAAGAATCCGGAAAAAAAGAATCCGAGTAAACATTTTTGATGCGCAATTTCGCGCATACAGGGAAAAGAAACCCATTGAGTGATTGCGACTAAATTTTGTGTGCGGGTAGATATCCAGGACATAATCACGTACGCAACTTTTGGTTACGATCGGTTAAGGGCGTTTGGGCGTGGCTAGGGTCTAATTTTCCATTTCCCCATTGACTTTTCCGTCGTCGACCTTACAACACTCGCACTACCGTGCGAGTGTGTGATGTAAAGGTATATGAGTCAGTTGTTAAAGAGATTTAAGCGCTCAAACTTTGAGTACTGCTCCTGAACATTTTGCCTTTTGCTAGATAGTAGAGTGTTGCTCTCAGCTTGTCAAATAATGACTACAATGCCTGGGGAGTATGAGCAGCCTGGGCGAATGTTTGCTGTGACCGAGTGCTTCTAGAGTAGTGGAGTAATGCGACGCACTGGAACCGGTCGACGACACGGAACCCGTGAAGTTACTGTGAGACACTGTCTTTGCCACACAATGTACGGAACATGACACGGATGACGCTGTTGTAGATAGCGACAATGCCTAGAACTAATACTACTACTACTACTACTACTACTACTACTACTACTACTACTACTACTACTACTACTGCACTGTGCGGGCTCAGGGGTTGAAAGAATAGACCCGCTCCGTTTCCTGGTCGGATGTCGTAAAGTTCGACTAAACCAGGCTCTGTCTGTCCTGTCTCTTAGCCTAGATTTTTATGAGTGTGTAGACTACTGTGCTGTTAACTCTGGCCATTTTTCACTCACAACAATAACAAAAACAACAACAACTACTACTACTACTACTACTACTACTTTTGGTTTTTGTTTAATCAGCCTATTTTTCCGGAAATAACTCCATTTTAGGCCGGATTTCCCGAAGGTTTCTCTCAAAGGAAAACCTTCGGGATAAATGATGCGAAAGTTTTACAGGCAGGACGTCCTTCGTGCCACCCATCAATCAGCGTAAGTAGTAGGCCTAAGTAAGTAAGTAAATTTATATAGCGCCATCGTCGTAGAGAATCAGAGGCGCTGAAACGTCAAAGAACTGAAGGGTTAGCGGAAGTTGAAAAAATACGAACGAACTACAAAAACTATAATGCTTGTTTTGTAATTGAGTTTGCTGTACTGGTTTATACGTTGTATTCTAGTTTCTTTCTGCCATGCGTTGGTGAAATGAAGATGTTCAAAAGCAACGAAACGGGAGATCGAAGAAAATCGAAGAGCAGTAGCCTACGTACCGTGATCAACAACGAGCGATCCGATGGCACCGAGAAAGCAGAACTAATGACGAACAGACAAGTAGGCAGAAGAAGCCGTTTGACGAAGCTCATTCACTACTCGGTTGCTGCGGCTGGCCGGTCGGTGCGCCTGATATCCGCGACGGTCGCTGTCCGTCTGTCTATACAGGACGGGCGACGAATTCAGTCGCCCGTCCGCCCGCCGTCCGTCGTCGTATTTCGTCGTCTAATTCACTTGCGTCGCCCGTTCTCGTCCAGGCCACTGCGGCAGCGTGAAGCAGTGGGATCGGCCTCGATGTCTTAAATGTGGCAAAGCGGGGCCACCAAAGTGTCACTACCAGTGGTTAAAGTGAGGGGGGCTAGGCGGGGGGCTCAGCCCCCCTGCTCCCATTTGAGCCCCCTGCAATAGTATGAGCCCCCCTGATTGAATCTATAAAGTGTTATTTTATGCCTACATAACGCCAAATTAGTGGGATTGGAATGGGTATGGGGTATGCTCCAACCTGGCTTCGTCAGGTGAGCCCCCCTGCTTCACAACACCATTTTAACCACTGGTCACTACCTGATTGGGTAGAAGATTATTAATTTCGCCGAAAGCAGAATCTCAGTACAAACATAAGAAAACACAGAGCCGGGTTTCCAGAAGGACAACCCATCGTGCTGGACACCCGTAGCAATGCTGAAATTGAAAATGATACATCAAATAGTATAAAAAGGAAACGAGACGACATGCTTTAATTTCAAATTCGTGTAGCGATGTGCCTTGAAGAGGTCTTAAAGTGTAATTAATTCATGCAGGCTACTTGTGTTCGAACGTTGACTCGAAGTGTGCCGATCTCGTTTGCACCATCCATGGCATTCTGTATACATTGCGATCAATTTTTAGGCCGAAATGGAATGCACGAAATTCTCGACACTAGCATGGACATATTTGCATTCGGTAGCATTGTAAAAAAAGACTTTCAAACTGTTCTTTTCAGTGTTAAAATTAAAATCAAAGAATGTCTCTATCCAGAAAAAAATGTACGCCTATTGTTTTTGACTGACTTTAAAAGTTACTAAAATCTCTATCAACTTCAGCTTAACAATGTGATATAAAACTATCCACTTCACCTGATATGCGTCAGAACGTTACCACGTAATGTCCTAAGAGACAAATAGTGACAAATATAGTGTAAATTCACGCAAATGTCAGAGCAAAATCTCAAAGTTTAGGATAAAAGCAGGACATTATCTTTTGGAGTATCATTCGCGTAGGCCTACATTGTCACTGTGAATATTGTGAACAGGGGCGTCGCTATGGGGTGGACTGGGGTGGACGTGTACTTACTTACTTACTTACTTACTTACTTACACTTTGCCACAGTGTGTTCCTGGGATTGTTGCTGATCCGGTGAAATGTGAATGTTTTCCTCCACATACTAATTTGCCCACTCCTATGGATGTACAAGTACCAAAAAGCTTTATGCTTCAGGGAACTTGACCCCCCTGACCAAGGGCCCCTGGACCCCGCTGGGGGCTCCGCCTCTAGACCCCCTTTACAGGCTCGGCCTGTTGTCCACCCCGCATTTTAGACCTGGCGACGCCCCCTGATTGTGAACATTCGCACAGTAAACAGTGGACAGTGATGGCGATGCTGAATGCAGGTGCCATGATAGTATCGTCTATCGCCCGCCACCCACTCGGTAAACAGTCGCTAACCCCACCACATCCCCATAAACATTTCCCCGTCCCCACCCCATTCCCATCAGCTTTATCCCCATCCCCACCGCATCCCCCATCGGTTGCAACCACGTCCCCATGAAATTCATCCCCATCCCCATACCCATCCCCATTAAGTCATTTGTGCTGTATATTATGCTGACAGCTTTACACTATACTGTACGTCAATTAATAAAATTTGTGCTTTGCTAAGGGCAAATGTACGCAGTGAAGTATTAAAGCTAACAGGAGCACTAAAATCCGACACAAAGCACGTAATAGGTACGTGCAAAACGATCACTGTAGACAGTGCTAGGCCCTATATGTTAAATTATTTAAATCCGCGCAGAAACATTAACGTCAATATGATGTAGCACTCGGGCAAAGGCAGTCCCCATTCTTACGGTACTCCCGCGGATGTTGTACCCACTAACGCGGGAATACCGTCAACTCTAAACCCATCAACGCGGTACTACCGTGAATTTCAATCCCATTCCCGCGGTGTTACCGCGGATACCGCGGTAATATCGCAAATACCGCTACCATGTCACCCTGTTATACGCATGCTCATTCTCTCGGCGACGTGGGTTTAGTAACTATACAGACAGAGGGTCTATCTCCATAACTTGTTGCAGACATCTAGTAGATTTTGCGTTATATTTTTTTTGCAGACAGTTACGTGAAATGATGCTAATTTACTCACAACTTTGTCTCTCATAACTTTACAAGGTAGTGTAAGTACGCATGTGATGTGAAGTAGATAATTTGTAATAAAACATTAACGTTATTTTATTTTTTTTTAAATAAAACACGTAGCATTTTTTGTTTTGTGATTTTTTGCCTCCATAAACTACGCAATTTAACTGTTTACGTTATTTGTAACGTTTTATGGCGTCTCTGTATAGCGGTACGCGTTAATAATTCAACAATAGGTGAACTGCTATCCTTCAATTGTGAGTGTTTTGTCTAGATGTGTCTGTTTCTCTGTTTGTGGATTTTATTATGCAAATAAACGAGTTCATTAATATACAAACATAGACTGCTGTAAAACGTAACTGCGAGACTTTGCCCTGCGGTTTAAACCCTTCGCCGAGGCAGAAAATCACCCACAAAACCCTTATATTCTGCGAGGGCCTTAGGTCCAAGGAAAATATAGATTTATTGATTTATTGAGTACGCAACTAATGCTAAAAAATTTAATACATAACAATAAAATACACTAAAATGCACTGTAGAATCTAAAACTTAACATTATTTACAAAAGAGGACCACACTGCATTCTTAGCTATTGCTGTGGAATAATATACACTATTAATATCATACTTAGCAGCAATCCCAATTTTCAAAATGTACGCTGGACAGTCTAGAACCAGAACCAGAACCATATTTTCACTGCAAAGTAATCTTCTCGGCGGAGTTTGACAATAAAACTGGAGCGGTTTAACGCTTTCCCGCCAGAAGCAATTAAGACATGTAGAAACCCCTGAGGGCTGAAAGAGTAATTTGTTGGCCGAATGCAATGTGGCGTAAACCAGGGTGCAATCAATCTCACCACTGCCCGAAACAATCAGTTCATATTTGTTTGTTATATCATCGTCAGAAACATAACTTTCATTAAAAGAATTAATAATTATTCACAAAGGTCAGTCGATTTGCTTAAACCATTTTAGTACAAAAAGCATCTATCAGCATGTAAGCTTTGCTAGTCTATAGGCTGATGATTCATGCTCGTTTTGACTATAAATGAATGACCGAGTGACGTTAATCGGCGATTTTATTAAGACTAGAGTGAAGTTCCAATCAGCTAAGACTGTTACGGCATATTGGCTGGCTCTTATTCTACACTTTAAAGTCAATATGTCCGAGCTTTGCAAGCAAACAATGGATGAAGCAGGAGTTCTCATAACTTTTACTCGCCGTCCTTCCGCGTTGCGTTGCGATGTCGATCACCGTACTGTTCTCTGCCCATATGCAAGCAAGCAAGCATTTTATTTGCCAAAAGAAACAAATTTACAATACAACATTTCAATGTTAAACATAGGGCAGGCTGCCAGAAGTCCGTAAAGGCCATCAATGCTGGCTGCCTTCATCAATGTAATAATTAACAATTATGCAAGAAAGAAAGAAGAAAAACAAAAAAGAAAGCAAAATAGCCAAAAATTAAAGGAAAGTGAATATGCCCACCATATTTTCATCTAATGTCTATATATAGTTTCCCGTCGGGGTCGACCATCCCTGATGCCGATGTGTTGTTGCAGATCAATCGCCGATCACCGAAGCTGTCGTCGATTTCCCGCAGGTGTCGACCATCCTTGATGACGACGGCCCCACGATTCTTCCTCAGGGGCGTAGCCAGGAGTTTGATTTTTTTTGGGGGGGTATACATTTTAACTAGTCATTGCAATTTCAAAACATATGTTAATGTCCCATACGTGAACATATATCATATTGAACCTGTCCTGGCTGGGTCACAGGAGAAGAACAACCACATAATTTGTAAGATAGACTGATTTTGGGGTATATATACCGATATACCCCCCGTCGCTATGCCCCTGTTCTTCCTGTTACTTCGCTCTGACTAGACCCGTTTTCTTGCTAATTCACAGTCACTTTGCCCATACCATGGCGAACAGTTCACTATATACTTTGCGAATACTAAACCGCATTTCTTAAGGTTTAATTCTGACTTTAATTCTCAGAAGCCTGCTTCATAAACCTCCCGTATCAGCCACGCCGTACGCTGATTGGTTCAAACGATGCCGTGACGGCGCACACCGCGGTCTGACTAGTGATGCGTGCAGTGCTCAGATTTCATGTCCGAATATTCGTGCAAGCAGAAGAGCGATAAAGCACGCAAGCGAACGCGATGGAGCAGTGGGTCTCTTGTAAAGTATCAGACACATTACTACGGCTTCACAGATCAGAGAGATCTAAGCTATGCCGGCCGTACTAACTATAGACATTAGATGAAAATATAGGTGGGGATATTCACTGTTCCGTAGCATCGTACTAACAAGGCACAGGATTCGTAAACATTGACGTCATCTCGTGCCGTAGAACGGGTGCATTTATTTATTTATTTATTTATTTGTTCAGAAAAGCGAAACTATAATAGCAGTAACAAAAGTAAAGCTACTGAATCAAACCATGCTCACCTCATGTGATTTTGCTGTGCTTAGTTAAGTTGCTTTGTTTCACACTGCTGCAATTTATATAACCGCTTACTTTTCTTATTTTCCGCTACCATTATGGTGAATAGAGATGTACAAAAGTACACGACATTCGTAAACTCAATCGGATCAATCTAGGTCGTAACGCAATCAAAAGAGTTTAGACTCAGAGACATTGAATTTTTTTTTGACTCGTTAAACATTCAAGCGTGATTTTTTTTTAACTTCTTTATACAAAGCTTCTAGGCATTTGTTTTAATTTAAATTAATTACACAACATTTTAGATAGCACAATATTTTCGGATGACACAATATTTTTTGTTCATTCCGCTTTCAGGCATACGAATCTGGCGGTCATTATTGTCGGTAAAATGCATGTAATAACGACCGACGAATGATTTGGGTGGACATAGATTTGCTTATAGTGCGGATCACGGGATTCGATTCCTGCTAATCGGGTGCAGCAGCGCTTCTAACTATGAATAGAGAAATTATTCGAGGTCTCGTGTCCATCGACGCGTGACGTTCGCTGCATAATAACATCGACACAGTCGCATTAACAGTCGCGAAATTACGTTTTCGCACGTACAAGCACTGAAGCGCGAGTACAGATTCGTCATTAATGAACAGCACAAAAAGCAGAGGTCCAATGACGCTGCCTTTATACAACACCAGGGCTGGTAAAACCCTAAGGTTTTTTTTTACAAGAAAATAGGTTTTAAAGTTTTTTTAATAGTTTTTTTTAAGGTTTTAACTTACAAATGCCAGACCCACAAGCAAAGATTCGGCCATGTGAACGCCACAAATCGCAGTTCTATCAATTGTATTAAACTATTTATACAAGTGAGAAAAAAACTAAAATAATAAAATGCAGACTTTTTACTTGAGCTTTTTAGTTATTAAAACCTTAGAAAATCTAAAATTCGGACTTTTTGAGATTTTTTGACGTTTTTAACCTAAAAACAGGTCTTAAAATCCATTTCTTCAGCCATGTACGACACCACTGGAAAGATATAACAATACGACATGGAATTGCCAACTCGAGTTTGTTGGGCATGATAGTGTGATATCGGCTGCACTGCGTGTAGTGGTAACGGAAACCTTGATGGTGCAAGACGTTTCTTATTCGATTCTCGGCCACGAATGCGCACTCAGAACCAGCGGACCGTTGCTTATACTCGCTAATTTTAGTCCAAGCAGCAGGATGGTGGGCATGGTAATGATATGCAAGAATGCTAGGCAGGCGCCTCGTGAAGCCAGCCAAGAAGCTCGAATGTGTGACGTCATAGCCCGGCCTACAGTGGCCTCCTAGGTAAAAAGACATTAATAAAGAGGCGCCGCTAAGAATTTGGTAAACAACCTTGCCTCGGCCAAATGCATTAATTTTGGCTGATGAGAGATAGGCCTAGGGGTAGAAGCAACCAGTATAACAATAGCTCAAAAAGTTTTTACCCATCTCAATACATTTCCGCTTATACTGTAATAAGACAGTTATGGACAGTTTATATATAGTAATTTATTATGACTAACAGTATCGAAGTCTACACAGAAAACGTCGTATGTGGATTCTCTGATTGTTAACGTCCAATCTTGTAGGGTTTCAAAGAGATTAGTGCTGGTTGAGCGCTTTGAAAGGAATCCATATTGCTCGCTAGCGATAAGCTCATGAGCTCGTAAGAATGACAGCGTGTGGTTCATTATTTTGTATGCGACATATAAGTGACTGAAACTGGCCCGTAGTTAGACGGGTTTGAGGACTACTGGCCTCTCTTGAATACTGGTGTGACCACAGCGTGGGTTCAGGATTTTCGGCACGCGGCCAAATGACATAAACGAAGTGAACAATAACGAGAGAGGTTCCGCAATACAGTGCTCTACAGTTTCTTATATAGCAAGGGAGGGAAAACAGCGGGTCCTGAAGAATTGTTTGGTTTCTGGCTCCAGATGGCAGCCCAACTGCAGGACATTGATAACGTGAATTTTCCCGAGACTGGCGCCATTAGGAACTACACGATTCATTGATGGCTTATTATTAGGTAAAGGTAAAGGTGCATACACTTGATATAGCGCCTCTTTGTGAAACACCACCTCAGTGAGTGAGTGAGTGAGTGAGTGAGTGAGTGAGTGAGTGAGTGAGTGAGTGAGTGAGTGAGTGAGTGAGTGAGTGAGTGAGTAGGGTTTAACGTCCTCATCAACGCATATAGGTCATTTCCGAGACGAGTCTTTCCAGTCAATCACTTGCACTGGTACTGACAACCTAACAAGAACAACCAAGCGACAGAACACACAAAAAAACACAAAAAAATAACACAACATAAAAAGAGGCCCTAGTTAACAGTAAAACACATCTCCTCAAAAGAAACCTAGGCTGAGTACTAGCGTATACAGCGCATTAGGGGTTTCGGCGATAATGCGCTATATAAATCGACGTTTTACTTACTTTTACTTACTAAGAGACAGGCCAGACAGAGCCTAGAGCCTTTTACGACATCCGGCCACGAAACGGAGCGCGTCTATTTTTACAGTCCAGGAGCCCGCACGGGGAAAACCCCATCAGAAGCGCTCAGGTATGGCATGTGTTCTCAAGGGATTTCACAGCTTTACCTGCACACCCACACGTTCATACGCAATCGGAATGAGCCATACCTGCCTTTGCCTTCCCAGCTACTCATTTACGGACCCCGGCGGGATGGAAGGCTGAGCTGGCCTTACCATTATCATCAGCGAGGAGAGGAAACTGTTTCCGTAGCCGGTATCTACATTTCAGCGAACGACCGGCCTGCGATCCACCTCCAATAATTGTTACCTGTTCATACCGCGTACTCGACTCCAGTTCGGTGAGCGAGCCTTCAGCTCGGCAGCCCCTCGTCTCTAGAACGCGCTCCCGGGACTGACGTCAGAAAAGCCAGCACCTTATCGACATTCAGGAAAAAAAACTGAAGATGTACTTGTTCTCTAAACATATATTTTCACTACATCTTAGGTTTCTTCTTTTCTACTTTGTTGTACTTTAACACCGTTTTATTGTGCTTATCTGCATAACTGTACGTAGCTGGTCTTCCAGTATGTAGCTGATTTTGTATATTTAGTTAGTTGGTTAGTTAGTTTCGTAACTAAATTGTCACACTCAACATTTCCAGCAATCAGTCCCCGTTGGCACTGCATGCGTAGAGCACCTACGCCACTGTGACAGGAGAGTTTTGTTTCATTAATGAAGATATAGAAAGCACCCGGAGTATTAGAGTTAATGTCCTTCTTCTGCAGTTCAAATTTACGAGTTAACATTCTGTACAACTTATTTGCGTTGTGGTATTCAAGTCTGGTTTTGTGGATTAGACCTGTATTTCCGCCATAAGGATCGTTTGACTACGTCGAACGAGACAGTAACCTCAAGACCAAGACCAAGACCAAGACCAACGTCGTAAGACCAAGCCCAAGACCAAGACACAAAAAGTGTCTCACTGTCTCGAAGCAACACACTGTTTCAAAAAATGAAGCTACGATCACCATGACAATCCTGAGGCATTTGGGCTATCCTATAATATTGTTGATCAAATATGGTCAAAGGTTAAAAGGTTGCAGGGATAATGATTATCAATCCAGCTTCTGCGACTAAATAGCCCTACATCGAAAGTGAATCACGCAATAGTTTGATGGCTTGACCTGGCTGATCAAAGGATGAGCAATTGTGACTTTTCGCGTTGTTAAATACTGTTAAATAAAATTCAGAAAAACTGTCAAAGAAAATCAACAAACATGTACGCTTATTTATCCTATCGTGAAGCTTATGAATGAATGAATGAATGAATGAATGAATGAATGAATGAATGAATGCTATATTTCAAGTATCCAGGGCCCATAAAAACATAACACGTACATATAGAACTCACGATCGACTCATGGTCGTCTGTTAAATACAAATGTAACTAAAATGGTACTCATTAGAATGCGTACGGGGCGAGCTGCGTGCATTATCATTATCGCATCGCCGGCGGCGACAACAATAGCGGCGCGTCATCGCGTTGCGACTAACAGCTGAACAGGAAAAGAAAAGAAAAATATCATGAGTTATGAGTTATAATAGGTTTCAGCATGGCTTTGGGCGAAGGCGAGTCCAATGCCAGTCAGTGAAGAAGAATCCATCCAATACTCATGGCATTATGTGTTATATTGTACACAAACAAATCAGTTGTCAGGCGTCGAGTTAATAATCACAGATTTCATTACGGCGTTTTGTTAAAATGTCTCGACTTATTTTTTATGCGGCCCTCCTCCCTAGGAGGGGGCCGCATATTGCGTCGCACTCTGTCTGTCCGTCTGTCCGTCTGTCTGTCTGTCCGTCTGTCTGTCCGTCACGTTATCATTACCGAGCGTCACGTGGCGCCACCTAGCGAATTACAATGACACACATGTACTTTTCGGCACGCACTGACGGCATCCGTACTTTTCGGCACGCACTGAGGGCCACATATCGTACGGCCATCTCGGCCGCACAAATTCTTGTTTTACACGAGGAGCAAAGTTCAATGGCGTTCTATCAGCACGTATTTAGCGACTCTTCGGCCCCAGCAATGTTTTCCTTACGGCCAATTGCGAGACCACTGAGCATAGACGACGACAAGGATTTGAAGTTGGGGCACTGGTGTAGATCTGTCGTAAAATATAGAGGTCAGGGTCAGCCAGGTCAAGACATCAAACTGTTTCAGATTACACTTTACGTCAATGATTTCCAAACACTCAACAATCCCGGTTCCTGACAGCCTGTGGGCGCCTTGAAAAATTAGTATCGCCTTCCATTTTTGACACAAATCTTTCATTCTTGACGACGTGAAACTTGCGGAGTTATACAACAAAAGTTTTGAATGATAAAAATGTGACATTTTGGGGATCAAAACATACTTTGACCCCTCCTACACATTTTCAAGGGGGGTCAGGACCCTCGCAACACCGCTGACACTAAGTCCGGCGTCAGAACTTGGTGATGCCTGATGTAAGTACAATGATGGCGATACCAGATGCTAAAATGTGACGGTATAATGCATTCGTCTAGAGACAATGCCACAACGTTGACGGACGGACAGAAATGCTATGTCAAGATCGCGCTGTGCATGCGATAAAGCACGCGGTGGCGTAGCAAGGCTCTGAGGGCCCTGATTCAACAGTAACTTGGGGCCCTCCCTTCCCCCCTCCACTTCCCCCTCCCTCCCCCTTTCCCTCCTCTTCACCAGTCCAGCCCCTCCCCCTGCCGCGAATCCAGCTAGGGGGTCTGGGTGAGCGCTATAAGCTCCCCCAGCGGGGTCTGGGGCGGAGCCCCAGCAAATCGAATTTGGTGCATTTTAGCCTTAAAATCCGTCATCGGGTGGCAACAATTTTAATGATTTTCCTAAGAGTCTTGCCTAAATTTTTTCTGTGGCCCACTACTCGGGGCCCCAGGAGCTCGGGGCCCCGGTTCATTGAACCGCCTGAACCCCCGGTTCCTACGACACTGAAAGCACGGCACTCTGGACTTAACTACAAACTTGGCAAACGTTAACTAATATTCACGATATTTTATTCTTCTTTTCTTGTTCTTTTTTCGTTGTTGTCGTTTCTACCATCTTGAATGGTGAATAAAGATTTATATATTTGGCAAAAAATACGCCGTCAGGGATTTAAAACTTCGCCGAAAGGCCTAACACATCATTTTTATCAATAGCCTAAGATGAATTTAATGCTAATTATCTGCTCAGAAATTTACAGCAGATTGTATGCGCCACTAGCTTATGCATTACGACTGAACTGTTTACACTATTTTGCATGCAAATTGCTTATGCATAGCAAAACTCGCAATTTACGGCGACATTTTCTTACATTGATAAACAATCATAAAGTAATTAATATAACTGATTGAATTGTATATTTCTTTATGTTTTTAATTACGTAAAAGTACTTAAATCAGTTGATATTTTATTGATACTGTAGCGAGTATTGTATCGTGCTTTATTTTGAACCAAGATGTAGATGGCTATGCATTTAATTTCACGATACAAAGTTCAAACTAATCCAGGAAAATGACATTAACTGCAATGATAGACCAACGGGTGCTGAAGACAGTTAAATACTTAGGACCTGGGTCCAGCGCAAATGCGGAAACGTTTTAAAGGGTGCCCCTATAAATTTGTGTTGTGCCCCCACTGTCGGAAATTTGAATGGCGCCGGCTCCCATGCCACTGAGAAACAGTTATCGGCTCCGACTTACGTCGGATTGGACAAAAATCATTCGAGTCAGAGAATGGAACAACAATTTTAAACATAATAACAATTATTATGCCACTCCTTCGCGGCCCATTGCAAGTCTGCGTCGTCCCTTGTAGCTGCGGATGCGTCGGGCACCAAATACAGCAATGCGTCCTACGTAAGTTTCTCCGCAAAGCCGTCGACAAAGCGGTCCCATTGGTTGGAGAAAAAAACGGCGACATGCAGCGTTCACTAAAAATGAAACGAATTTATGCAAACGAACGAATACAATGCACAGTGTCTCCGTGCGATTAGCATAATTAACCCCGCCCACGCACATGCCTGTCACCGCGTAGCTACGGCGCCCGAGCCGCCAACATCAAAGCGTCACCGTGCAGGTCCCCACTGTGTCATGGAAACTGAGCTGGGCGCAATCTAGCGACATACGTTTGCCGCTTCCATCAATTGGTGCTCTTCTTTATTTGATCAGAAAACAGTTTGTCGGCGCCGTCTGTCCTTTTCAGTGCGCTAGTGGCTAGCGGTGCGCTAGTGGCTGTGTGGTAGAGTGCCGGATTTGCAATTGGGAGGTTGCAGGTTCGAATCTCGGCCGGGGCTACTTCGCACCAAGGTCTACTCAGCCTTCAATCCCGCCGGGGTCGGTAAATGAGTACCAGTTATAGCTGGGAAGGCAAAGGCAGGTATGGCTCATTCCGATTGCGGATGAACGTGTGGGTGTGCAGATAGTAACAACGTTCTGTCTGGTGATCAACATGGGTTTGTCCGTGGACGCTCTACCTGTACTAACCTTCTTGAATGCCTGAATGATTTTACTAATAACATGCAAGATA